>Ga0213829_1000745_pt1 | contig 27208 bp, 29 predicted proteins | sample MC6MC0896MG_FD_180665 | JGI IMG/M metagenome (GOLD analysis project Ga0213829, IMG submission 180665) | Enriched soil aggregate microbial communities from Iowa State University, Ames, United States - MC6-MC0896-MG | ecosystem: Environmental > Terrestrial > Soil > Unclassified | place: USA: Iowa...
TGCCGGTCTGGACAATGAACTGTTCTACCTCGACAAGACCATGATGGTCTTCGGCGACGCCAAGAAAGTCATCGAAGACATGGTGAAAGCCGTCGAGTAAACACCGGCTTCAACGCAATACCCAAAACCCCGGCCTTTACCAGGCTGGGGTTTTTTATTGCCGGGGAAATGACCCGCCAACCCGACCAAAGGCTCTAAATCAGGGGTCGGCATTCGACCATGGTAGCGGGACGGATTTTTTTCAAATCACTAGACTGCACACCTTGCTTTCGTTGCCCGAGATAATCCTCCATGTACCGTGATCGTATTCGCTTGCCTTCGTTGTTGGACAAAGTGATGAGCGCCGCTGACGCTGCCGCTCTGATTGAGGACGGTATGACCGTCGGCATGAGTGGTTTCACTCGCGCCGGCGAAGCCAAGGCCGTGCCCCACGCATTGGCCGAACGCGCCAAGCAGACCCCGCTGAAAATTACCCTGATGACCGGCGCGAGCCTGGGCAACGACCTCGACAAACAGCTCACCGAAGCCGGGGTGCTGTCGCGACGCATGCCATTCCAGGTCGATAGCACGCTGCGCAAGGCGATCAACGCCGGCGAAGTGATGTTCATCGACCAGCATCTTTCGGAAACCGTGGAGCAGCTACGCAACCAGCAACTCAAGCTTCCGGATATCGCAGTGATCGAGGCCGTGGCGATCACCGAGCAAGGCCACATCGTGCCGACCACTTCGGTCGGCAACTCGGCCAGCTTTGCGATTTTCGCCAAACAGGTCATCGTTGAAATCAACCTGGCACACAACCCGAATCTGGAAGGTCTGCACGACATCTATATTCCAACCTATCGCCCGACTCGCACGCCAATCCCGCTGGTGAAGGTTGACGACCGGATTGGCAGTACCGCCATCCCGATCCCGGCGGAAAAGATCGTTGCCATCGTGATCACCAATCAGTCCGACTCGCCTTCCACCGTGTTGCCGCCGGACGTCGATACCCAGGCTATCGCCGACCATCTGATCGACTTCTTCAAGCAGGAAGTGGCAGCGGGACGCATGACCAACAAGCTTGGCCCGCTGCAAGCCGGGATCGGCACCATCGCCAACTCGGTGATGTGCGGCTTGATCGACTCGCCCTTCGAAGACCTCACCATGTACTCCGAAGTGCTGCAGGACTCGACCTTCGACCTGATAGACGCCGGCAAGCTGAGCTTTGCGTCCGGCAGTTCGATCACGTTGTCGGCGCGTCGCAATACCGACGTTTTCGGCAACCTGGAGCGCTACAAGGACAAACTGGTCCTGCGCCCCCAGGAAATCTCCAACCACCCGGAAGTGGTACGCAGGCTCGGCATCATCGGCATCAACACCGCGCTGGAATTCGACCTGTACGGCAACGTCAACTCCACCCATGTCTGCGGCACGCGGATGATGAACGGGATCGGCGGCTCGGGCGACTTCGCGCGCAACGCCCACCTGGCTATCTTTGTCACCAAATCGATCGCCAAGGGCGGCGCGATCTCCAGCGTGGTGCCCATGGTCAGTCACGTCGACCACACCGAGCATGACGTCGACATCCTCGTCACCGAGGTCGGCCTGGCCGACCTGCGCGGCCTGGCGCCGCGAGAGCGGGCGCGCGTCATCATTGATAATTGCGTGCACCCGGACTATCGCCAGGCGCTGGATGACTACTTCACAGCCGCATGCGCATTGGGTGGCCATACCCCGCATATCCTGCGCGATGCACTGAGCTGGCACATGAACCTGGAAGAAACCGGGCGCATGCTTGCCGTGTGACGGGATACAGATAGCAGCTGACGCAACTGCAGTTTCGTCAGTCTGCTGTTGCCAAGCAGAAACCCGTCTAAAACTGTACTGCTGTACCGGTCTTTTCCTACAGAATTCCCCTACCTTTCCGTGCCAAAAGTGCAAATACGCACCAGATTAGTGCAGATAGGTACAGTTGCCTCAATTTCGACCAGTACACCCCCTATTAACAGTTAACTGGTACCTCACAATACAGGTGAACTGTATCTACAGGGACTGGCCAAACAAGAGGATCATTGGCATCAGTTAAACCACTACCTAATCCCGCCACGAGCGGAAGGATGCTTACCATGGAACGTACACTCAGTTCCGAACTGTTCTTCGAAGACACCAGCGCAAAAACCCAGACTTCCACACCGTTGCGCATTCTCGCCAACCTGATGTTGTGGCAGCGCCGCATCTCCAGCCGCCATCAATTGGCTCGTCTGGATTCGCGCCTGCTGGCTGACGCCGGGATTAGCGAAGCACAACGCTACGAAGAGCTGAGCAAGCCGTTCTGGCGCTAAGTAGCGTCGCTGGCTCTGACCCGCAGGGTCCACCGCCAGCAACCCGAATTGAATAAACAAGACCCGTCGTGGGAAACCGCGACGGGTTTTGTCGTTTCAGGGCATGGAAAAGCCAAACCAGTACAGTTATAAGCATATGCAATTTAACAGGTACACTTTTTCGTTTCTTATATATGGGCTGTTCGAACCACTACTCATCGGCCTAATATTCAAACAGAACGTGGCGAACGCGGTACCACAGGCGTCTGATCTCCAGACACTGCGCCATCTCCCAATCGGTTCACCAAGGAGTTACATCATGTCCCGTCTTCGCTTGCTCAGCGCTGCAGCCCTGCTTGCCGTGGCAGCCAATGCCCACGCCACCAGCTTCATCGTGACCACCGATGCCGTCGTCGGCGCACTCAAGGCAACGTCCGATGCAACCTCCGATGTCACTTCTTCCTTCCGTGACGACAAGATTGTGCGTGCTGCCCGCGACGACGCCGCCAGCTTCGTTGCCAGTGAAGGCGCCATCCGTGGGGTGAAACTGGAAAGCGCCCTCGACCACATTCGCCAACAAGCGCCTCAACTGAGCGCCACGGATGCTCAGCTGGCCCAGGCCATCCTGACCATCTAAGCGTCGCCGTTCACTTGGGACACTCGCGTGGTGTCCCAATGTTTCAAAGCTGGCTCTAGACCGGGCGTTGCGCTAGCCTTGGGACTCGCTATCAGCTATCGAGTCTCATGCGTTTTCTTTCAAATCTGTTGATCACTCCGTTTTTTGCGACAGCTTGCTGGGCAGGCTCGGCCCAGGCTTACGACGCCTTCAACCTGTCGACACAAGGCATCGTCGCCACCGGCTACGCCACCACCATGGTGTCTGCCGCCCCCTTCGACCGCAAGTTGCTGTTCGCCGCACAGGATGACGCTGCAGCGTTCGTTGCCAGTAACGGCGCACTGCGGGGCGCGCAACTGGAGGCTGCCCTGGTTTACCTGCGTAACACCCAACCAAAACTTCATGCAAGCGACCTTGAACTGGCGCAGGCAATTCTCGTCCAATAGTTATCCTTATCTGCGGAGTCGTTCCATGCGTAGCCCCCTGATTGCTGCTGCCCTTGGCCTGTTGTTGTTGGCTGATGTGACACAGGCGCACACCCTGGTCGCCACCAGTAACATCATCATCGATGCCTCCCGGCGCACTATTGATTTCACATCCGACACCACCACCTCCATTCGCGATTCGAAAATCATCCGCGAGGCCCACGACGATGCCGCCAGCTTCGTTGCCAGCGAAGGTGAAATTCGCGGTGCGCACCTGGAAGCTGCCTTTGACACATTGCGCACCCGCGTGCCGGAAGCCCGTGACGCCAGTGACCAAGTGCTCGCCGAAGCCATCCTCGCACTGTGATGTCGCCTGTCGCCTGGCTGTTGGCCGGGGTCCTGTTGCTACTCGGCAACACGGCCCAGGCTGGCCTGCAATTACAGCTCAAGACCCAGGGGCTGAGCCCCGCACAGCAGCAGGCCAGTCAGGCGCTGCTCGATGAAGCCATGCAGGCATTGCCGCCGCGCTTCATCGAGCAACTCGACCGCACAATCGACGTCGGCTGGACCGATAAGATGCCAAGCGATGCCTACGGTCAGGCATCCCTGGTGTCCGAACTCGACTTGAACCGCAACCTGCTAGCCAGCCTCACCGACGGCAGCGCTGCGACCAAAAAAACGTATCGCCCCCACGGCACTGTCCGCAGGGAATTGCTGGCCACGGTGCTGCACGAAATCACTCACATCTATGACCGGGCGCGCTTGTGGCCCAACGCCGAACGCACCCTGATTCAGCGTTGCACCCGTCGTAACAGCAGCTCGGGGCTGATCGGCATGCCCGATCAATGTCGCGGTCAGGCCGATCGACGCTTTACCCTCAGCGACGACCCACGCCTGCTCGACCTTGCCGGCTGGCCGCAGTACGTCGGTCGCCGTGGCGAGCGTGAACAGTCCAATCGACAAATTGCCCGCAGCCCGGACATCTACGAGACGAGCAGCCCCAAGGAGTTCGTCGCGGTCAACATGGAGTATTTCCTGCTCGACCCGAGCTACGCTTGCCGCCGTCCTGCGCTGTACCGCTACTACCAGGAACATTTCGGCTGGGCGCCTGCCGCCAAAGACACCTGCGGCAAATCCTTTGCATTCCTCAATGCCGGCAACGACTTCGCCAAACAACCACTGGGCCAGGTCGATCCGGAACGGGTGTACGCCGTCGACTATCTGCTGGCCGAAGCCAATCAGAATTGGGTCAGTCGCTGGGGCCACAGCATGTTGCGCCTGGTGATCTGCGCACCCGGGCGCCCACGCGGGCCGGATTGTCGGCTGGATCTGGATCAGCATCTGGTGCTGTCCTACCGCGCCTTTGTCGGTGATGTACAGCTGTCGAGCTGGGACGGCCTGGTGGGTAAATACCCGTCGCGCCTGTTTGTCCTGCCGCTGGCTCAGGTAATCGACGAATACACCAAGACCGAATTGCGCAGCCTGGCCTCGGTGCCGTTGAACCTGTCGCGCAACGAGATCGAAGACGTGGTGGAGCATGCCGCCGAGATGCACTGGAGCTACGATGGCAACTATTTCTTCCTGTCCAATAACTGCGCGGTCGAAGGCCTGAAACTGTTGCGAAGCGGCACCAACAACTCGCAGCTGGTCGGGCTGGACAGCATCATGCCCAACGGTTTGCTGGAAGTGCTCAAGGGTCGCGGACTGGCGGATACCAGCGTGCTGGACGATCCCCGCGAAGCGCTGCGCCTGGGCTATCGCTTCGACTCTTTCCGCGATCGTTATCAGGCAATGTTCAATGTGCTGAAAAAGCACTTGCCGATCAAGCAGGAAAAGGTTGAAGACTGGCTGGCCTTGAAAGCCGACGAACGCCGGCAATGGATTGACCGGGCCGACTTGCGCACCAGTGCGGCATTGCTGTTATTGGAGCAGGCCGCCTTTCGCCAACAGTTGGTAATTGCACAGGACGAAGTAAAACAACGCTATCTGGGCGCCCGGGAGTTGAAGAACGGCGGCATGGACAAGGCCAATGCAACCTTGCAGCAAATACTCGCCAACAGCGGCTTTCTCAGCCGTCCGGCGGAGTTGCTCGGTACCGGTGGTTATGGCTTGCCGCAGCCGAATGAATGGCAACGCCTGGAATCAGAAAGCAGCCTGCGCCAGAAACAGCTTCAAGCGCTGACCGGCGATCTGGACAAGGAAGTGAGGGCGCTGCTCGAACCGAGCCGGGCGGCCGAGATGGCCGCCAATGAAGCCAACCTGAAGCAGGTTGGCGAGCATTTGAGGAAGTTGCACAAAGCGTCGGGAGGGCTGGAGTTGCCCTGAGGGACATTACCTTCAGCTGACGCGGGCCTTTCGCACGCCGTCGGCCAGGGCCGCGCACAGGCTCAATACACCATCGACCGCCTGGGCCGGCGTCGAGGCATTGGCGATGTGATCGATCAATGCCGACCCCACCACCACACCATCCGCCAGGCGAGCGATGGCAGCCGCTTGCTCCGGTGTGCGGATGCCGAAACCGATGCTGATCGGCAGATCGGTATGGCGACGCAAGCGGGCAACTGCTTCTTCGACATGCTCCAGCGTTGCCGCGCCTGCCCCGGTCACACCGGCAACAGAGACGTAGTAAACGAAGCCGGAACTGCCGTTCAGAACGGTTGGCAGACGCACGTCATCGGTGGTCGGCGTGGTCAGACGGATGAAGTCCAGACCGGCAACCTGGGCCGGATCGCACAGTTCGCCGTTATGCTCGGGTGGCAGGTCGACCACGATCAGCCCATCCACGCCGGCTTCTTTGGCATCGGCAATAAAGCGCGGCACGCCGTACATGTGAATCGGGTTGAAGTAACCCATCAGCACCAGCGGTGTGTCGGTATTGCCTTCGCGGAACTCGCGAACCATCTGCAGGGTTTTCGCCAGGTTTTGTTTGGCGCCCAAGGCACGAATGTTGGCCAGCTGGATCGCCGGGCCATCGGCCATCGGATCAGTGAAAGGCATGCCTAACTCGATCACGTCGGCGCCAGCACCGGGCAAGCCTTTGAGGATCGCCAGGGACGTGTCGTAGCTCGGGTCGCCAGCGGTCACAAAGGTCACCAGGGCGGCACGGTTCTGTTCCTTGAGTTCGGCAAAACGCGTTTGCAGGCGGCTCATCAGTGTTTCTCCTGCTTGGACTGTTCTTGTTGAGACTGCTCTTTTTGAGAGTGTTCCATGTGGTGCATCACGGTTTGCATGTCTTTGTCGCCGCGACCGGACAGGTTGACCACCATCAGGTGATCTTTCGGCAAGGTCGGAGCGCGCTTGAACACTTCGGCCAGTGCATGGGCGCTTTCCAGTGCCGGAATGATTCCTTCCAGGCGGCAGCATTTGTGGAACGCGTCGAGGGCTTCGTCGTCGGTAACCGAGGTGTACTGGACGCGGCCGATGTCATGCAACCAGGCATGTTCCGGGCCGATGCCTGGATAGTCGAGGCCGGCGGAAATCGAGTGAGCGTCGATGATCTGGCCATCGTCGTCCTGCAACAGGAACGTCCGGTTACCGTGGAGTACACCCGGTACGCCACCGTTCAGGCTGGCGGCGTGCTTGCCGGTTTCGATGCCGTGACCGGCGGCTTCGACGCCAATGATGTCGACGCTTTCGTCATCGAGGAACGGATGAAACAGGCCCATGGCATTGGAGCCACCGCCGATGCACGCCACCAGGCTGTCCGGCAGGCGACCTTCCTGGGCTTGCAGCTGGTCACGGGTTTCTTTGCCAATGACGGCCTGGAAGTCGCGAACCATCGCCGGGTAAGGATGCGGACCGGCGACGGTGCCGATCAGGTAGAACGTGCTGTCGACGTTGGTAACCCAGTCACGCAACGCTTCGTTCATCGCATCCTTCAGGGTGCCGGTCCCGGCTACTACCGGGATCACTTCGGCGCCCAACAGCTTCATGCGAAACACGTTGGCTTGCTGACGCTCGATGTCGGTGGTGCCCATGTAGATCACGCAATCGAGGCCGAAACGCGCGGCCACGGTGGCCGTCGCTACGCCGTGCATGCCGGCACCTGTCTCGGCAATGATGCGCTTCTTGCCCATGCGCCGCGCCAGCAGGATCTGGCCGATGCAGTTGTTGATCTTGTGCGCGCCGGTGTGATTCAGCTCTTCGCGTTTCAGGTAAATTTTCGCGCCGCCGCAGAACTCTGTCAGACGCTCAGCGAAATAAAGCGGGCTTGGACGACCGACATAGTCGCGCTGAAAGTAGGCCAGTTCCTTTTTGAATGCAGGATCTTCCTTGGCCGCTTCGTATTCGCGGGCCAGCTCGAGAATCAACGGCATCAGGGTTTCAGCGACGTAGCGGCCGCCGAACGCGCCAAACAGGCCGTTGGCGTCGGGGCCGTTGCGCAGATTAGTCTGGGTCATGGGTCGCTCCAGTTGAATGCGTGAGATGACAATGGGCTTAACTCTACCCCTGACACCCTGGGCTGAAAACCGATAAGATTGCCATAACCTGTCAGGAAAACTCACAGATACCATGAGTCATGACCTTCCCCCCCTGAACGCCCTTCGCGCTTTCGAAGCCACTGCCCGCCTGAACAGTGTCAGTCAGGCCGCCGAACAGCTGCACGTCACCCATGGCGCGGTCAGTCGTCAACTCAAAGTACTCGAAGAGCACCTGGGGGTGAGTCTTTTCATTAAGGAAGGACGCGGCCTTAAACTCACAGATGCCGGGATTCGATTGCGCGATGCCAGTGCTGAAGCGTTCGAGCGTTTGCGTACAGTTTGCGCAGAGCTGACGCAAAGCACCGCTGATGCGCCGTTCGTACTTGGCTGCTCGGGGAGCTTGCTGGCGCGCTGGTTCATTCCGCGCCTGGGGAGGCTGAATTCAGACCTGCCGGACCTGCGCTTGCATTTATCGGCCGGAGAAGGCGACCTCGATCCTCGTCGACCGGGGCTCGATGCCTTGCTGCTATTCGCTGAGCCACCTTGGCCGGCGGACATGCAAGTCTACGAATTGGCCAGCGAGAGGATTGGCCCGGTGATGAGCCCGCGATTTGCCGGGTACGAAAGACTTCGAGCAGCACCGGCCACAGCGCTGCTGAACGAGCCATTGCTGCACACCACCTCTCGCCCACAAGCATGGCCCAGTTGGGCGCAGCAAAATGGAATCGACGCCAAAGCATTGAAGTCAGGTCAGGGGTTCGAGCATTTGTATTATTTGCTGGAAGCGGCAGTAGCGGGGCTTGGCGTGGCGATTGCGCCCGAACCGTTGGTAGCCGAGGACTTGAGGGCAGGACGCCTGGTTGCGCCCTGGGGCTTCAGTGAAACCCCGGCGCAACTGGCGTTGTGGCTACCCAAGCGCGCCGCGGACGGGCGCGCCCGGCAGTTGGCGCAGTGGCTCAAGCGCGAACTGCACCAAACCGATCATTCGCCGCGCTTGAACAGCAGATAAGCTGCGAGCAAACCCAGTGCACCAACAGCCACACCCGCTGTGGTCCAAGGGTGTTCCTGGGCGTAGTCCCGTGTGGCGATCCCGGTTTCGCGGGTTTTGACTTTGACTTCTTCGTACGCATCGCTAAGCAGATGGCGCGAATGCTTCAACGCGTTTTCGGCGTTTGCTTTCAATACTTTAAGGGTTTTACGCGACTCGTCCGAGGCGTCGTCCTTAAGGCTTTCCAGAGACTTGAGCAAACTCTCGATCTCGGCTTCCATGCTTTGCAATGAGGCTTTACGTAAAGAAGTGGTGGCCATGGTGGCTCTCCTGCATTGGTTGAGTTGCGTGTGTTGGTTGGGACTTCAGCGGTTCGAGAAAGTGCAGTAAATCTGAACTTCAACGTCGGATTAGCCGACAGAAGTAATAAGAATCACTGCTAGTCTGTAATCAAACCCTGAGGAGAACGCCATGACAGATCATCACACCTACAAGAAAGTCGAGCTGGTCGGATCATCCGCCAGCAGCATCGAAGACGCCATCAACAACGCCTTGGCCGAAGCCAATAAAAGCCTCAAGTACATGGAATGGTTCGAGGTGACCGAAACCCGCGGGCATATCAAGGACGGTAAGGCTGCCCATTTCCAGGTGACGCTCAAGGTCGGATTCCGGATTGCGAGCAGCTGAGCTTGAGCTAGTCTTCTGAACTGGCTCGCTGGCCGAGTGCCATAGGGATTGGCAATGCGCTACACAAGAACATCCGGCTGATAGCCGGATGCCCCCTATTGATCCGACCAGAGAATGCGATAGATGAAGAACTTTATTTTAGCGGTAGGTTTGCTGAGCCTTGCGAGTACGGCCTTTGCTCACGGCAAGTCGTGCGAAGAGCTGAAGGCCGAGATCGCCGCAAAACTTGATGCCAAGGGTGTTGCTGGTTATTCCCTGGAAATCGTCGATAAAGGCTCCAGTGCTGAGGGGCAAGTGGTCGGCACTTGTGAGAAGGGTACCAAGGAAATTGTTTACAAGAGATAGGCTGATGCCCACGAAAAATAGAAAAGCCGACGCAATGACGTCGGCTTTTTTGTAGGCGCGGCTCGAGCGTCAGCCCTTCATGACCTGCGCCAACAACTCATAGGAATGCACCCGATCGGCATGTTCGTACAGGTCACAGGTGAAAATCAGCTCGTCCGCCTGGGTTTGCTCAATCAGCACGTCCAGTTTGGCGCGGATCTTCTGCGGGCTGCCGACCATGGCCAGGCCGAGGAAATCCCCGACCGCTTCCTTCTCATGGGGCAGCCACAGGCCGTCCATGGTTTTCACCGGCGGCCGTTGCACCAGGCTCTGGCCACGCATCAACGCGAGAATCCGCTGGTAGACCGAAGTCGCCAGATACTCGGCCTGTTCGTCAGTGTCGGCGGCGACCAAGGGTACGCCGAGCATCACGTAGGGCTTGTCCAATACCGCGGAAGGCTTGAAATGGTTGCGATAGACGCGAATCGCCTCGTGCATGAAGCGCGGTGCGAAATGGGAAGCGAAGGCGTAGGGCAAACCACGCTCACCGGCCAGTTGGGCACTGAACAGGCTCGAACCCAGTAACCAGACCGGAACGTTGGTGCCGGTGCCCGGCATCGCGATGATTCGCTGGTCCGGGGTGCGTGGGCCGAGGTAGCGCATCAGCTCGGTCACGTCTTCCGGAAACTCGTCGGCGCTTCCGGAGCGCTCACGGCGCAACGCACGAGCAGTCATTTGATCGGAACCCGGAGCGCGACCCAGGCCCAGATCGATCCGGCCCGGGTACAGGCTTTCCAACGTGCCAAACTGCTCGGCGATCACCAGAGGCGCGTGGTTGGGCAACATTACACCGCCCGAGCCGACGCGAATGGTCGAAGTGCCACCGGCCAGGTAACCCAGCAGTACCGAGGTCGCTGAACTGGCGATGCCATCCATATTGTGGTGTTCGGCGACCCAGAAGCGGTTGTAGCCGAACTTCTCGACGTGCTGTGCCAGGTCCAGGGAATTGCGCAGCGACTGGGCCGCACTACCGTTTTCTCTTACGGGCACCAGATCGAGGGTCGAAAACTTGATATCGGACAGTCGTTTCATAAACCTGCTTCTCCAATTGAGGACGCAGGTTTTTTCTCGCAAACGTAAACCTGCCGAATCCATAAGCGTGCTTCATGAAATGAGGGCATATACCCGAGTTTCAATAGCACAAGCGAAATTCCTGCAAAATAAGGCATCAATTAGAATGCGATGAACTTTGCACCACCGTCTATCCTCAGAACCCTAGCAACCGAAAACCACGAAGGCGCGACGATTCGCGCCGGATCTTGAGGAGGCAGACATGGCTATCACGAAGAAAGCATCGGCTCATTGGGAAGGTGACCTGAAAACCGGCATCGGCTCGATTTCCACGGAAACCGGTGTACTCAGAGAAGCACCCTACGGCTTCAAGGCGCGTTTCGAAGGCGGCAAGGGCACCAATCCGGAAGAGCTGATCGGTGCGGCACACGCGGGCTGTTTTTCCATGGCGTTTTCAATGATTCTCGGCGACGCCGGTCTCAAGGCTGACAGCATCGATACCAATGCCGAGGTCACGCTGGACCAAGTGGACGGTGGCTTCGCGATCACGGCGGTGAAACTGATCCTCAAGGCTAAAATCCCCGGAGCGACTCAGGCGCAGTTCGAGGAACTGAGCAACAAGGCCAAAGAAGGCTGCCCGGTGTCCAAGGTCCTGAATGCCAAGATCAGCCTGGATGCGACGCTGGTCGGCTAGATCTCTGTTGCACGACAAGATCGCAGCCTTCGGCAGCGCCTACAGGGTTGAGTGAACCTATAGGCGCTGTTTAAGGCTGCGATCTTTTTGAGCTGCAGCAGACTTGAGTGATAAAAATGTGGTCGAATAAATGACAGCAGCAAAAACGCATCCACGTGCGCGCTGCCTCAATGGAGCTTCAACCATGAAACGTATTGCCTTGGCGATTATCTGTACTGCGCTGGCCACATCGGCCCTCGCGGCACCGAAATCGTGTGAAGAACTCAAGGCCGAGATCGAGGCCAAAATCCAGGCCAATAACGTCTCGTCCTACACCCTGGAAATTGTCACCAACGATGAAGTGCACGATCAGAACATGGTCGTCGGCTCATGCGAAGGCGGCACAAAGAAAATCATCTACCAGAAGAACGACCGCTGATTCACCTCACATGAGGCAATAGGACTCTCGGTCTTCAGCGACGATTTCACGCTTGGCGTTGTACAGGCGAGCACCCGGAGTGAAGGCGATCGAACGGCCTTCCAGCACATAACGCTGACCGGCTTCAAAATGATCGTAACGGATGGTCAGGTAACACAACCGTTCCGTGGGACCGCTCATCATACTCAGGCCTCCACCCCCTCCGGGTACTTCGAAGTCGAATCGAACGATCAGTTCATGGCTGCCTGGGGTCACCTGGAAAAAACGCCCGTCGCGCAATCGCTGCTTGTCCAATCGTTCGGCCATCAATAGCTTGTCGTTGGGAAATGGTGTCGAAAACTCGACCCAGGCCATCTGCGGATTGACCGCTGGCAGTGGGCTCTGGCAGCCGGCAACGACACTTGCAGCCAGTAATAGCATTGACCTGCGCATGATGAGTTCCCTTGGATGGGGGTCTTCAGCATAACGCCGATCAGGTGCGTTGGCAGCCAGCCGGTGTCCCTTGGCCAATCACTCTCCGCTGTTGATCATAGAGCTTTGCCCACGGCCGGAAACCGATATTCCCCGCTTGCAACTGATACCGTTGGCCTGCGTTGAAATCCTTGAATTTCACGTTCAACTGACAGTCACGCCACAGGGGCTCGGCGTCGGGACCGATGTTGGTTGGCTGAACCGGGAACTGGTAACGCACCGTCAGCTCATGGCTACCGGGATGAACTTCGAAGTAGCGCTTGTCGGTGGCGGTTTTGTCATCGACTTCCAGCGCTTGCAGTGCTGTATCTTCTTGCTTCGAATCCAGGTCGATCCACGCTTGGGCCGGATCATGACGAGGTAATCCGAACCCTGCACAACCTGTCAGTAACAACAGGCTTCCTGTCAGCATCAACGTGCGCATAGCGGAGCTCCAGTCAGGCGGGATAGTCTTGTGGGCAGACTCTCCAGGGATGATTCATTTTGATCAGGCCGCTTCCAAGCCTTGGGTTACTTGATCGCGTTTTACGCATTTTGTTTCCGGGCGTGTTGTTTTTGTTGCTCAACGGTTGCGCCAGCGTCAGCTATTACGGCCAATTGGTCAGTGGTCAGCTGCAACTGCTTCGGGCGCGGGAACCGGTTTCCAGTGTGATTGCCGATCCCGGTCGCGATCAGCAATTGCGTGCGCGACTGACTCAATCCCAGAAGGCCAGGACGTTTGCCAGCCACCATCTGCACCTGCCGGACAATCAGAGCTATCGTCTTTATGCCGACATCGGTCGGCCGTTCGTCGTCTGGAATGTGTTTGCCACGCCGGAGTTTTCCCTGACGCCGCAAAACCATTGTTTCCCCATTGCCGGATGCGTTGCCTATCGCGGCTACTACAGCCAGAGCGCCGCCCGCGGCGAAGCGGCTTTGCAACGACTGCAAGGTATGGACGTGTCGATCGGTGGTGTCGAGGCCTATTCGACGCTCGGCTGGTTCAACGATCCGATCATCAGTTCAATGATGGGTTGGGGCGACGAGCGGCTGGCGACATTGATCTTTCATGAACTGGCTCATCAGCGCCTGTATGTGAAGGACGACACCGAGTTCAACGAGTCTTTTGCCTCTTTCGTCGAACAGGAAGGCACTCGCCAATGGCGGGCATCCCGTGGTCTGGCGCCGGAAGACGGCGTACAGATGAAGCGACGCGGGCAATTCCTTGAGTTGATCCTGGACACTCGCCGGCAGCTCGAATGGCTGTACGCCCTGCCGCTGCCCGCCGACCAGATGCGTCGTCGCAAGGCGGCAACGTTCGAGCGCCTGCGCGGTGATTATCGACTGCTGCGTGACACCCAATGGGCTGGGGACCATCGTTACGATGCCTGGATCAATGCACCGATGAACAATGCCCGGCTGTTACCGTTTGGGTTGTATGACCAATGGGTGGCGGGGTTTGCCGGGTTGTTCCGGCAGGAAGGCGGGGATTGGGTGAAGTTTTATGCGGCAGCCGAGAAGCTGGGGACTCTTCCGGTTGAAAAGCGTAAGGCGGCTTTGGAAGGTTTGGCGGGCCCCAGGAATGCTGGTGACTGATAGGGCCTCTTCGTCGGAACGCCGCCCGGACCAAGCCCGCTCCCACAGGGTTTCGGTCGTTCACATAATTTGTATACGACCGAAACCCTGTGGGAGCCGGCTTGCCGGCGAAGGCAATTTAACTACCGCTGCAAAAACGCCTGATGCAACTCATCCAGCGTTTCGAAGTGATAGGCCGGCGCTTCGGCAATCAGCTCTTCACGGCTGCCAAAACCATAGCCCACCGCCGCGGCATCCAGTCCATTGCTTCGCGCGCCAATCAGGTCATGTTTACGATCGCCGATCATCAAGGTGTTTCCCGGGTCCAGACCTTCTTCGGCCAGCAGATGGGCGATCAGCTCGACTTTATCGGTACGGGTCCCGTCCAGTTCGCTACCGTAGATCACCTTGAAATGTTTCGCAAAGTCGAAGTGCCTGGCGATTTCCCTGGCGAAGATCCAGGGTTTTGAGGTCGCGATGTACAGCGCTCGCCCCTGGCCGCCAAGGGTTTCCAGCAACGGCGTGACGCCATCGAAGACGCGGTTCTCGTAAAGGCCGGTGACTTTGAAGCGTTCGCGGTAGAAGTTGACCGCTTCCCAGGCCTTGGGCTCGTCGAAGTCGTAGAACTGCATGAACGCCTGCAACAACGGCGGACCGATAAAGTGTTCGAGTTTGGTCAGATCGGGTTCATCGACCCCCAATTTGCTCAGGGCATACTGGATCGAACGGGTAATGCCCTCGCGCGGATCGGTCAGGGTGCCATCAAGGTCGAATAAAACAGTCTGGTAATGCATTAAGATTCCTGAGCAATAGCGGGACGCTTTCCGTTAACAGGCGCTTAGATCTGGTCGTAGCCTTCGGCCAGATGCAGATCCTTGAGCTTTACGTAGTTCGCCGCGCTATAGGTGAAAAAGGCTTTTTCCTTGTCGGTCAGCGTACGAATCTGTTTCACCGGGCTGCCCACGTAGAGGAAACCGCTTTCCAGGCGCTTGCCGGGCGGTACCAGACTGCCGGCGCCGATGATGACGTCATCTTCCACCACCGCGCCATCCATGACGATGCTGCCCATGCCGATCAGGACCCGGCTACCCACGGTGCAACCATGGAGCATGACTTTGTGAGCGATGGTTACGTCCTCGCCGATCAGCAACGGGAAGCCGGCAGGATTGAACGGGCCGGCATGGGTGATGTGCAGCACACAGCCGTCCTGAACGCTGGTACGCGCGCCCACACGGATGCGATGCATGTCGCCACGGATCACCGTCAGCGGCCAGACCGAGCTGTCTTCGCCGATTTCAACATCGCCGATCACCACCGCCGATCGGTCGACAAAAGCGCCTTTGCCAAGCAGCGGCGTGTGATTCTGATACTTGCGAAGGGTCACGATAGGCTCTCTCTCTTTTGCTGATAGCTGCGGTCGACGTCGATTGTAATTAAGATGGGGCGATGTTTCTTCCAGCAGTTTCTTCCAGCCAAGGTGCCAACCGTGAGCGTGAACAACCCTCTTCTGCAGCCCTACGACCTGCCGCCGTTCTCGGCGATCCGTGCCGAGCACGTCCAACCGGCCATCGAACAGATCCTGGCTGACAACCGCGCCGCCATTATCGATATCCTCAAAACCGAGGGCAAACAACCGACCTGGGCCGGCCTTGTGCTGGCAATGGACGAGCTCAACGATCGCCTCGGCGCGGCCTGGAGCCCGGTCAGCCACCTCAATGCGGTGTGCAACAGCCCCGAATTGCGTGAAGCCTACGAGTCCTGCCTGCCCGCGTTGAGTGCCTATTCCACCGAGCTTGGCCAGAATCGCGAGCTGTTCGAGGCTTTCGAAGCCCTTGCCAACAGCCCGGAAGCCGCCGGCTTCGATGTGGCGCAGAAAACGATCCTGGAACACTCCCTGCGTGACTTCCGTCTGTCGGGTATCGACCTGCCTGAAGCCGAGCAAAAGCGTTACGCCGAAGTGCAGAGCAAATTATCGGAGCTTGGCAGCCGCTTCTCCAACCAGTTGCTCGACGCCACCCAAGCCTGGACCAGGCACGTCACTGACGAAGCAACCCTCGCCGGCCTGACCGATTCGGCCAAGGCGCAAATGGCCGCCGCGGCCCAGGCCAAAGACCTGGATGGCTGGCTGATCACCCTGGAATTCCCGAGCTACTACGCAGTCATGACCTACGCCCAGGACCGCAGCCTGCGCGAAGAAGTCTACGCAGCCTACTGCACCCGTGCGTCGGACCAGGGCCCGAATGCCGGTCAGAACGATAACGGCCCGGTCATGGAAGAAATCCTCGACCTGCGTCAGGAACTGGCCAGACTCTTGGGTTTCGCCAGCTTTTCGGAGTTAAGCCTGGCCACCAAAATGGCCGAATCCAGCGATCAGGTCATCAGTTTCCTGCGCGACCTGGCCAAGCGCAGCAAGCCTTTCGCCGCCGAGGATCTGCAACAGCTCCAAGCCTATGCCGCCGAACAAGGCTGCCCGGACCTGCAAAGCTGGGACAGCGGTTTCTACGGCGAAAAACTCCGCGAGCAGCGCTACAGCGTCGCTCAGGAAGCCCTTCGCGCCTACTTCCCGATCGACAAGGTGTTGGGTGGTCTGTTCGCTATCGTCCAGCGGCTGTATGGCATTGAAATCGCCGAGCAGAAAGGCTTCGACACCTGGCATCCAGATGTGCGCCTGTTCGAAATCAAGGAAAACGGCCAGCACGTCGGTCGCTTCTTCTTCGACCTCTACGCCCGCGCCAACAAGCGTGGCGGTGCCTGGATGGACGGCGCCCGTGATCGGCGCCGCACCGCCCACGGTGTACTGCAGAGCCCGGTGGCCAATCTGGTGTGCAACTTCACCCCGGCCGACAGCGGCAAGCCAGCCCTGCTGACCCACGATGAAGTGACTACGCTGTTCCACGAATTCGGTCACGGCTTGCATCACCTGCTGACCCGCGTCGAGCACGCCGGCGTATCCGGCATCAACGGCGTAGCCTGGGATGCGGTCGAGTTGCCAAGCCAGTTCATGGAGAACTGGTGCTGGGAGCCGGAAGGTCTGGCGCTGATCTCAGGTCATTACGAAACCGGCGAGCCGCTGCCTCAGGACCTGCTGGAAAAAATGCTCGCGGCGAAGAACTTCCAGTCCGGCCTGATGATGGTCCGCCAGCTGGAATTCTCCTTATTCGACTTTGAACTGCATGCCACCCATGGCGACGGCCGCAGCGTGCTGCAAGTGCTCGAAGGTGTGCGCGACGAGGTCTCGGTGATGCGCCCGCCGGCCTACAACCGTTTCCCCAACAGCTTTGCGCATATCTTCGCCGGCGGTTACGCGGCAGGCTATTACAGCTACAAATGGGCTGAAGTGCTCTCGGCCGATGCCTTCTCGAAATTCGAAGAAGACGGCGTGCTCAACGCCGACACCGGTCGCGCCTTCCGCGAGGCGATCCTGGCACGCGGCGGTTCCCAGGAGCCGATGGTGCTGTTCGTCGATTTCCGCGGACGGCCACCGTCGATTGACGCACTCTTGCGCCACAGCGGCCTGACTGAGGTCGCAGCCGCATGAGTGAGGGTCCTGTGATCACGAAAAAACGCTTTATCGCCGGGGCTGTCTGCCCGGCGTGCAGCGAGCCGGACAAACTGATGATGTGGAACGAAGACAACGTCCCGCATCGAGAGTGCGTGGCCTGCGGTTATTCCGACACGCTAAATGAACAGGGTCTGTCGGTGCCCAAGGAGTTGGGCACCCGGGTCAACATCTCGGCTCTGAAGGTCCCGGACGCCAAGGTTCAGGCCGTGCAGTTCTTCCCCAACCCCAAGCTGAAGAAAAAGCCGGACGAACAGCATTGAGTCAAACCACCTTCCAGTCCTGAACAGACTGGAAGGTGGTATCTATTTACCACCTTCTACGCGCGCTTCCTTTTTAGGCTGTCCTGACCAAAACAGCCGTCTTGAAAGGAAAAAGCCATGCCCAGCACCAATCCGCTTTTGCAGCAGTGGAGCCTGCCCCCTTGGTCGACCGTCCGCGTCGAACATCTGCTTCCCGCCATCGAGAAGATCGTTACCGACAATCGTCTGACCCTCTGCGCCATCATTGTTTCGCAATCCGCCCACCCTAATTGGGACGACCTGGTACTGGTAGTCGACGAAACCGATGCGCGCCTGGATGAAGCCATGGCTGTCATCCGAATCCTGGGCACTGTGAAGAGCCACGGCGATGCCTGGCTCGAAGCAGTGGCAACGTGCGAGGAAATCAGTGCGCAGTACACCACTGAAAAAATGAGCAATGTCGCATTGTTTCGTGGCTATCAGGCGCTGGCGCAAAGTCCCGCATCCGAACTGTTCGATCCGTCCCGTAAAACAGTCCTGAATAAGATTCTTCGTAAGTTTCGTCGTTCAGGAATCGAGTTGGCCGACGCGCAACAGCAGGAACTCGCACTTCTTGATTCCGATATGGAAGCACTCGAGGGTGTGTTCCTGACTCAGTTGCAATTGGCGAACCTCAGTTGGAGCAAACGCATCAATGACGTCAAACAACTCAACGGATTATCGCCGGACATCCAGGACCGTCTGGCCCTCAGCGCGCAACAGGCGGGCCACGATGGCTGGCGCCTCCAGCTGGACGAGGCCACCTACAATCAGGTCATGACCTACGCCGAAGATCGAGCACTGCGCGAGGCGTATTTTTTCGCCTACACCACACGCGCTTCCGATCAAGGACCAAACGCCAACCAATTCGACAATGCGCCGCTGCTGCAACAACTGTTGGCCAAGCGTCATCAAAAAGCCCGACTACTCGGATATGAGAATTACGCCCAATTCATCTTGATGGACCGCATGGCTGAGTCGACTGATCAGGTTAAACAGTTCCTGCTCCGGCAAATAGCGCTCGCAACACCCGCATTCGAACAGGAAACCCGGTCAATCAAGGACTTTGCAATCACACAAGGCATCTTGCAGGTACAACCCTGGGATCACGAGTTTCTTGTGGCGAAATTACGGGAACATAAATATGGCTCAACACTTAAAAACCTGCGCAATTTTTTCCCCCTGGAAGGAACCTTGCGCAAGGTCTGTTCGTTTTCAGAGCGCATGTTCAGCATCAGGATCAACGAGCAAGAGGTCTTCGAGCGCTGGCACGACAGCGTTCGCTTGTTTGAAATCGGTGAACAAGGCCGAGTGATCGGGTATATCTATGTCGATCCCTACCGCCGCACCGAGACATCGGACTTCGCCGGGACCTCCACTCTTCGTAATCGCCGCAGAAACGCCGAAGGGCGCGTGCCGCTGCCGATCGCCGTGCTCCATGGAAACTTCCCCCAAGGCACCGCGGATCAACCATACCTGCTGGACCATAAAGACTTGCGCGTACTCCTGCATGAGTTTGGTCATTGTCTGCAACATGTACTGACACGCTCGCCTCATCACACCCTGTCGGGTATTTCCGAGTTGGGTCGCGACTCGGCGGAGTTTGCCGGGCAAGTATTTGAACTCTGGTGTTCGTCGCGGGAATTCTTGTTGTGGCTATCGGGTCATCATAAGACGGGTCAACGTTTGACCGAAGCGCAAGTTGACACCGCACTCACCTCGATCAACGCTTATGACAGCTGGCCAACCGGACAACTGTTGATGAGTGCACTGTTCGATTTTGAATTGCATCTGGCTCAGGGTGATGGGCGAACTGTTCAGCAAGTGTTTGACGACGTGCAACGAGAAGTCCCACACCTGAATATTCCGGCCTGGTGCCGGTTCGCCAACAGTTTCGATTATCTGGTAACAGGATACGAAGCTTCGGTTTACGCCTATAAATGGTCAGGCGTACTGGCCAGCGAAGCGTTCAAACGCTTTCAGCAAGAATGGGTCTTTGACGCGTCGACAGGCAAGGAGTTCCGCGAAACAGTGTTAGCCCCGGGAGGATCACAATCACTCCTGCAGTCTATTGAAGACTTTCTGAAACAGCCATTGCAACTCGATTTTTTTCCTGCAACTGTCAACAGACACCAAACTGCTGTCCGCTAAACACCGGGCTTCACTCAATGTTAGCCGACTTGAGCCTACTGAAAAAAGGCCCGAAACTATCGTGCCTTTTTATGTACGCAGTTACAAGAATCCATCCAGCGTGTCAGATACACTCACTCACAATCATGGATTGATTATTTTCGAATAAGCTTTCGCCAGTGCTATCAGAACGGCTTTGTCCTGGGCGTCGATATCACCATCACCGTCCACATCAGGCGTCGTTTTCATAGTGAAGGTCACGCCGCCATCATTCGATACGGCCTCGCGAGTGCGGGAGTCGAGCAAAGAATAAGTTGCCTCCCGCGTGGATGGGTCGTTACCCTCTTCTTTTAGAGCAAACTGCATGGAGACCCTGATTTCTCGCGGGCTCACGACAGAGGGACGCAAGAGTTGAAGAAATATGCCACGTTGATTGTAGTTCGACATTAATTAAATCCTTTTAATAATGAATTCACGGCCACGCCGTGTGAAGTAATGGTACTGATGAATTTTAAAATAACGCCACGGACAAAATGTTGCTCATCGTTGCATGAAGCTTTCTGAATTAACTTAACAAGAATAAATGACCGACATGAACCCACCCAGATGCCGAACGGCACTGGCGGCGCCCTTCAAGCTCCTATACTGTATGCGCATACAGCACGGGAGCCCATTGATGGCTACTTCTCTACCTCCTCGCGGTCGGGGCACCGCCACCAATCCGCACAACCGCTTCGCCCCGAACCGTTCGGTGGCCGAGGATGACGGCTGGTATCAGGAAGCACCGCTGACCCAAGGCACCGAGGTACGGATCGAGACGGCGAAAACCATCATCACCCGCAACAACTCGCCGGATTTGCCCTTCGATCGCTCGATCAATCCCTATCGCGGGTGCGAGCACGGTTGCATTTATTGTTACGCCCGGCCCAGTCACGCCTATTGGGACATGTCACCAGGGCTGGATTTCGAAACAAAGCTGATCGCCAAGACCAACGCCGCGGATGTGTTGGAGGAACAACTTTCCAGGCGCGGCTACCAATGTGCGCCGATCAACCTGGGCTCCAACACCGATCCTTATCAGCCCATCGAGCGTGAACACAAGATCACGCGCAAAACCCTTGAAGTACTGCTGCGTTACCGTCACCCGGTCACCATCATCACCAAAGGTTCGCTGATCCTGCGCGATCTGGACCTGCTGGCCAAGCTCGCCGAGCAACGACTGGTGGCCGTGATGATCAGCCTGACCACCCTGGACGACGAGCTTAAACGCATCCTCGAACCCCGCGCCGCGGCGCCCAAGGCCCGATTGCGAGCCATACGGGTGATGCGTGAAGCGGGAATTCCGGTGGGTGTGCTGTGTTCGCCGATGATTCCAATGATCAACGACTGTGAACTTGAAAGCCTGCTTGCCGAAGCCCATGGTGCCGGCGCGCAAAGTGCGGCCTACATGATGTTGCGCCTGCCCCTGGAAGTGGCGCCGCTGTTCGAGGAATGGCTGGCGGCCCACTATCCTCAGCGTGCAGCTCATGTCTTGAGCCTGATCCGCCAGAGTCGTGGCGGCGAGCTCTACGACAGTCGGTTCGGCAGCCGCATGCGCGGCGAAGGTCCGTTTGCCGACCTGCTGGCGCAACGTTTTGCCAAAACCATCAAACGCCTGGGGCTCAACAGGCGGGAAGGTTTTGATCTGGATTGCACAGCCTTCTGTCCGCCAGGGCGCCAGATGTCATTGATTTGAGGACAATTGGCCTATGGTTGAGTAGAGGAAGACCAATATCACATTTATGCTGGTCACGTTTTTTGTGACCTGGAACACACGTACTAGAGCGTTTCATTCAGTTTCAATTAAGTTTCGACGGCTACCTTGTTCATCGAGTGACTGACGGGTCGAGAGCCGACCTGGATGTTTTTTAGACAGCCACTGGCTTCACATCGGATAACACGGGAAAATTCCCTGACTGACTCCGCCAAAGAGGATGAATCATGAGTGACAAGGATAAACAGCCGTTGGCTGCGTCGGCTTCAGCCCAACCAGAGGCGGAAACCGCCGATGCAGCGCTGCAGCATATCGTTGACGGCTTTTTGCATTTTCATCACGAGGTTTTTCCACAGCAGGAAGAACTCTTCCAGAAACTCGCCACGGCCCAGAACCCCAGAGCGATGTTCATCGCCTGCGCCGATTCGCGCATCGTTCCAGAGCTGATCACCCAAAGCGCCCCAGGCGATCTGTTCGTGATCCGTAACGTCGGCAACGTGGTTCCGCCGTATGGGCAAATGAACGGCGGTGTTTCCACGGCGATCGAATACGCGGTACTGGCCCTCGGCGTGCAGCACATCATCATTTGCGGGCACTCCGACTGCGGCGCCATGCGTGCGGTACTCAACCCGCAAAGCCTGGAAAAAATGCCGACGGTCAAAGCCTGGTTGCGCCACGCCGAAGTGGCGAAAACCATGGTCCAGGAAAACTGTCATTGCGCTGACGAAAACGAAAGCATGCACGTTCTCACCGAAGAGAATGTGATCGCGCAGCTGCAGCATTTGCGCACTCATCCGTCGGTGGCCTCGCGCATGGCCAACGGCCAGCTGTTTATCCATGGCTGGGTCTACAGCATCAAAACCAGCGAAATCAAGGCTTACGACGCCGACAAGGGTTGTTTTCTGCCGCTCGATGGCAGTCATCCAATTCCCGTGGCGACGCCCAAAGCGCGCTTCTAACTCCTCCTAAGTGTGGATTAGCCGAGGCTGCCGATCTAGCAGCCTGGCTTTGCCATGCCTGAAAAAAACTTCAGGAGAATCACCATGCGTGCTGCGCAACTAAAAGCTGTTCTGCCGCGGGAGCTGTTGGCTTCAGTGGTTGTGTTTCTTGTGGCTTTACCCTTGTGCATGGGTATCGCCATTGCTTCGGGGCTACCGCCCGCCAAAGGTTTGATCACCGGCATCATCGGTGGCCTGGTGGTGGGCTGGATCGCCGGATCACCGTTGCAAGTCAGCGGTCCGGCGGCAGGCTTGGCCGTTCTGGTGTTCGAACTGGTGCGCCAGCATGGCATCGCCATGCTCGGGCCGATCCTGCTGCTCGCAGGCTTTCTGCAACTGGTGGCCGGGCGTTTGAAACTGGGCTGCTGGTTTCGGGTGACGGCGCCAGCGGTGGTGTATGGCATGCTCGCCGGGATTGGTGTGCTGATCGTGTTGTCCCAGGTTCATGTGATGCTCGACGCCGTTCCCAAACCTTCCGGGCTGGACAACCTGGCAGCCTTTCCGGCTGCTGTGGCCCAGGCCTTGCCGTCGTTTGGATGGCAGGCGGGGGTGCTCGGCCTGGCAACTATTGCCGTGATGTACCTGTGGGAAAAGTTTCGCCCGCACTCCCTGCGCTTCGTTCCCGGCGCCTTGCTCGGTGTCGGCCTGGCCACAGTCGCCAGCCTGGTACTCGCATTGCAGGTCAAGCGCGTTGAGGTCCCGGCCAACCTGGCAGAAGCCATCGACTGGTTGAAACCTGCGGACCTGCTCAACCTGGCGGATCCCGCGTTGCTGATCGCCGCATTTGCGGTGGCCTTCATCGCCAGCGCCGAAACCCTGCTTTCGGCTGCTGCGGTGGACCGCATGCACAGTGGACAACGTTCGGACTTCGACCGGGAACTCTCCGCACAGGGTGTCGGCAACATGCTCTGCGGTCTGCTTGGGGCGCTGCCGATGACCGGGGTGATCGTGCGCAGCTCGGCCAACGTCCAGGCCGGCGCCACCACCCGTTTTTCAACGATTTTCCATGGCCTGTGGTTGCTGGCCTTCGTGCTGCTGCTGTCGAGCGTGCTGCAAAGCATTCCGGTGGCGAGCCTGGCGGGCGTCCTGGTTTACACAGGCTTTAAATTGGTCGACCTCAAGGCGTTTCGCGGTCTCGGTCGTTATGGCCGGATGCCGATGTTCACCTACGCGGCCACCGCCCTGGCAATCATCTTCACTGACTTGCTGACCGGCGTTTTGATCGGCTTCGGCCTGACCCTGGCCAAGCTTGCCTGGAAGGCTTCACGCCTGAAAATCAGCCTGATCGATCTGCCCAAAGACGGCGAAATGGAATTGCGATTGATGGGCGCAGCGACCTTTCTCAAGGTGCCGGCGCTGACACAAGTGCTGGGGACCGTTCCCGCGGGCACGACGGTGCATGTGCCGCTCAATAATCTGAGCTACATCGATCACTCGTGTCTGGAGTTGCTTGAGGAATGGGGACGGGCCAACGCGGCAAAGGGCTCGACACTGTTGATCGAGTCGCGGGGGTTGAAGCGCAGGCTTGAGGGACGGTTGCGTACCACGTCCGGCGTAGGTTCAGCCGCGTAGATAACAATGTGGGAGCGAGCCTGCTCGCGAAGGCGGTGCATCAGTCGACATCAAGGTTGAATGACACTCCGCTTTCGCGAGCAGGCTCGCTCCCACAGGGGGCGATATTGAGTCTAAAGTATCAGGCCGCCGGCTGATCCAGCTCAAGCCCCACACCCAACTGGCGCGACAGGCATGGCCAGCGTTTCCATGCAGCACCGGTGTCCGGGCTGTTGAGTTTCTCGCGGTACGCTTCCACCGATTCCAGCGCGAAACTCTCTTCGTTGAGCATCTCGTCGACGGCGTGATGCACCGCCTCATCCAGTTGGTTGGCGAATTCCTCACCGATCAGATGATGAGCAATCAGGTTGGCAACAGTCATGTCCAATGGGATCAGTGGCTGGCCGAAATGCTTGATGTACAGGTCATTGACCTCATCGACCAGGCGGTGTGCCAGGTAGGCTTCGTCCAGCAGGCTGTCCAGGCCGACGTGACCGGCCATGATCGCCGGGGGCTGGAGGAAGAACTGCTCGGCGATTTTCAGCACCGGCTTGATCTGTGATTCGATGCCCGCTTCCCTGGCGACTTCATTGGCTGCATCCAGCAGGTCCGGTACTTGCTCGATATACGCGGCCACAAAACGCGTCATCACGCCGTTGGCATCGACCTCTGGCAATTGGATGGCGGAGTGAAGGTGTGGCAGTTGGGTTTCCAGCTGACGGGTCAGCAGGCCGGTTTCGGCTTCGTGCTGTTGGGCTTTTTGGATCTGCTCGCGCAATGCGGCGGTGTTCATGAAAACTCCAGGGAACAAAGGCAATGAAATAGGGAAGACATAACTTAGCTGCCGTAGAAAAAATGCTAAGACGCATTTTTCATAAATGTTTCATCCTTGAGACACCTCAGTTATATCGAAGTGTGACCACTCGTCTGCATCCTTCTCCATTCGTACCCTGGAACGCAAGTCCCAGCTGTTTCACTCGATTTACGCCGCCACGTTGCGAGGTGGCAGTCGCTGTCTATACTCGGGTTGGAATGGAGTTAGCTGATGACGCCCGACTGCACACGCAGCAAGGCCTGGCAATTCAAGTTCGTAGTCTGAAAAAGCCGCTCCCTTGCCGCAGGTGAAAGCCGGCGGGATAAAAAGAACGATAAGGGGAACCCGCAATGATGCGACATCCACACGTCTGGATGGGCCTCCTGTTGTGGTCGATTTTCAGTCCGGCACACGCCGCATGGACTGTGAATATGGCGCCTGGAGCGACTGATATCAGTCACGCAGTATTTGACCTGCACATGACCATTTTCTGGATTTGTGTAGTGATCGGCATCATCGTCTTCGGGGCCATGTTCTGGTCGATGATTCTCCACCGCCGCTCGACCGGGCAGGTGGCCGCGAAATTTCATGAAAGTACCACCGTCGAAATACTCTGGACCATCGTGCCCTTCCTGATCCTGGTGGCCATGGCGATTCCAGCGACGGCAACCCTGATCAAGATGTACGACGCCACTGAACCGGATATCGATATCCAGGTCACGGGCTATCAGTGGAAGTGGCACTACAAATACCTGGGCCAGGACGTCGAGTTCTTCAGCAACCTGGCCACGCCCGCCGATCAGATTCACAACAAGGAAGCCAAGGGCGAGCATTACCTGCTTGAAGTCGACAAGCCCCTGGTGCTGCCGATCGGCGCCAAGGTGCGCTTCCTCGTGACCTCTGCGGACGTCATCCATTCCTGGTGGGTGCCAGCCTTCGCGGTCAAGCGCGATGCGATTCCGGGGTTCGTCAACGAAGCCTGGACCCGGGTCGAAAAGCCCGGCCTCTACCGCGGCCAGTGCGCCGAACTGTGTGGCAAGGACCATGGCTTCATGCCGATCGTGGTCGAGGTCAAGGAAAAGGCCGATTACGAAAAATGGCTGGGCGAACGCAAGGCTGAAGCTGCGCAGCTTAAAGAGCTGACCAGCAAGGAATGGACGCTCGACGAACTCAAGGAGCGCGGCGACAAGGTCTACCACACCACTTGCGTGGCCTGTCACCAGGCCGAAGGCCAGGGCCTGCCGCCGATGTTCCCGGCGCTAAAGGGCTCGAAAATCGCCACCGGACCGATCAAGGATCACCTGAGCATTGTCTTCCACGGCAAGCCCGGTACGTCCATGGCAGCGTTCGGCAAGCAGCTCTCGGAAGTCGATATCGCGGCGGTCGTGACCTATGAACGCAACGCCTGGGGCAACAATAAGGGCGACATGGTCACGCCAAAAGAAGTGCTGGAGCTGAAACAGGCGGAAAGCAAATGACCCGGTCTATTGCGCATTCAAGGAACCGGTCGGGGCATCGCGCCCCGGCCCGCCCAGCCCATCTGTTTGCAGGAGACAGGCCATGAGCGCCGTTATCGATGACCACGGTCATGCCACCGACCATGCCCATGGCCCCGCCAAAGGCCTGATGCGCTGGGTGCTGACCACCAACCACAAGGATATCGGCACGCTGTACCTGTGGTTTGCGTTCTCCATGTTCCTGCTCGGCGGTTCGTTCGCGATGGTGATTCGCGCCGAGCTGTTCCAGCCGGGACTGCAAATCGTCCAGCCGGAATTCTTCAACCAGATGACTACCATGCATGGTCTGGTGATGGTGTTCGGTGCGGTGATGCCGGCCTTCGTCGGCCTCGCCAACTGGATGATCCCGCTGATGATCGGCGCGCCGGACATGGCCCTGCCGCGGATGAACAACTTCAGCTTCTGGCTGTTGCCGGCGGCATTCATCCTGCTGGTATCGACCTTGTTCACCCCCGGTGGCGGGCCGAACTTCGGCTGGACGTTCTACGCCCCGCTGTCGACGACCTATGCACCGGAAAGCGTGACCTTCTTCATCTTCGCCATCCACTTGATGGGGATCAGTTCGATCATGGGCGCGATCAACGTGATCGCGACCATCCTCAACCTGCGCGCCCCCGGCATGACGCTGATGAAAAT
>Ga0213829_1000748_pt1 | contig 27075 bp, 26 predicted proteins | sample MC6MC0896MG_FD_180665 | JGI IMG/M metagenome (GOLD analysis project Ga0213829, IMG submission 180665) | Enriched soil aggregate microbial communities from Iowa State University, Ames, United States - MC6-MC0896-MG | ecosystem: Environmental > Terrestrial > Soil > Unclassified | place: USA: Iowa...
GGTGCCGTGGGGCTGCTCCCGGGTTCTCGCTCATGCCCTTACGCTACGCCTGGTCCGGGTGCCATGCCAGAGTGGCGCGAGGGTGCCCGACGGCGGCCGGCGCCCCGCCGCGGAAGGGGAACCGGGGCGTCGGAAGGGCTGCCGGAACTGCTTGCCGGCCTACGGTAGAGTAGTGACGTCCCTAGGGACGGTTGGGCCTTTAGCTCAGTTGGTAGAGCTCCTGTTATCTACGTCTGATGACGGGGAGACCTGAAGTGTAGAGTGAACTCTCGGGATGAACATGTTCATGCCGAAGATGCAAGTGAATAGTGGAAGCATTCGGACACTTCGGTGGAACCGAGTTGCATGGGCCTTTAGCTCAGTTGGTAGAGCAGCGGACTTCAATAGGAGCTCCTCGAGGGAAACCTCAAGGATGGAACCACTCAAAGTCGGGGAACCCTTCCTGAGAGATCAGATGGCAATCCCGAGCCAAGCCGCAGCACGCTGTGGAAGGTGTAGAGACTGGACGGGTGGCACCTACAGCGAAAGCCAAGGTGAAGGGACAGTCCAGACCACGAACGCCGGTGAGGCGGCGGCGAAAGTCGAAGTGGGATGTTAATCCGTAGGTCGTGGGTTCGATCCCCACAGGGCCCACTACAGTGCGTTGTGCAAAGTGCAAGGCAAACAAGCCCCGCAGGTTGGTGTGCTTGTAGGAGAGACCGCCCATGGTAGGCGGTCTCTCGCTATTTTAAGCATCCGGCCCGCCGCTGAGGTAGTTCGAGTAGTTGCATTAGCCTGGTCTCGTCGGCCTGCAATCTTCAAGTTCAGTCGAGGTCGGACGGCGGACGAGAAGCAATGCAGATGGGGGAACATTCGATGACCGATCGGGAGGCAGGGGAAGCCGCCGGAACTGGGTGCAATGCCGTGATCGAATCGTCACTAAGGGCGCTCGTTACGGTTGCCTTCGCTGAGTTCGCATCTCAGCGCGTGCTTCCGCCCTCAATTGCAAACCGCTGGATCCAGGCGGGCCGCGATTACGCAGGCCCCGACATCATGGGGCTTGCCGAATTCAAGCGGTGCGAGTCGCTCCTCGACGAGCACTATCCGAACAGATTTGGCGAACCGCTTGCTCAAAAACATGCTGAGTTCTCACTCCACTACCTCCTGAACTTCATCGAGGCTGCGTTCCGCCGGTGCGCTGAGTCGGACAACTTCGACGCAAATGACGACGGGGTCACAGCTTCGATTCTGGAGATGTTCGATGTTCTGGAGGCGCCGGAGCACTCGTTAGCCGTGGTGCGGGCCGTCTCGCATGTCCAAACTCACGATGGCGGACCATTGATCATTGCCGGCGTCGAAGTTGTGCCCGAGACCTCTCGCGATGACCATGATTTTCTGCTGGGTCAGTGCAGAAGGCATGTGCCAGGAAGTGGGGGCGCATTCAATAGGGAGCTTCCGTTCGTATTTGCGCACCCTCACGCCACCCTGTCGGTCCGCAGCGGAACTGGAACGGAACGAGACACCTTTGGGACACTGAGAGCAGCCAGCCGCCAGGTGGACCGCTTCCTGTTGCTGTTGCGACTCCTTACTGGAACGACAGCAGACAGCCACTTCGAAGTGCAGGGCCCGACCACACTCGTTGGCCCGATCCACCCGACGGTCTACCGATACCCCCACCAGGAATCGATGCCGCTCGTTCGCCGGAGCGCGGTTCTCGGCGGAACCTTCGAGGCCCCGCTCCAAGCACTTGGTTCGATGATCGACTCGCTGCAGGTGAAGCGGGAAAACATGGCAGCAGCCTCATTTGATGTCGCCATCGATCGCTTTACGGCCTCATATGAAGGCGATGGACTCGCAATCATTGTCGACCTTGCCACAGCTCTTGAATCCATCTTGATCGATAGTGCGGACGGCAATGACGGGATCACCAGTCGATTGAAGCACCGAGCAGCAGCGCTCCTGGCCACCCAAGACGACACCGTGGCGAACGTGTTCGGGGACATTGGGGCTCTTTACGGGCTCCGTTCGGCGCTCGTTCACGGCGGCAACCTCAGCCGAACCACTTTGAGGAACAAAGTCCTCGGGATCTCGACCGTAACAGCTAAAGACTGGTTCGGAGTGGCCGTCGCCGAGGCTGTTGACCGAATGCGGGATCTCGTCCGCCGAGCCATTCTCGCTCGTATCTGTCTGGCTAGCGGAGAGAAGCCGCTGTGGCCCTTCAACCCAAAAACCAGCCTCGAGGTGACCTTCGCCGACGATGTCCGAAGAGCCGAACTGAGAACCGCGTGGCGAGCTGTAATGGGGGAGATCGGAGCCCTCAAGGCCGCGGATCACCTCCTAGCGCCCGCTCAGCCCATGCATGAGGACTACGGACGACCGAACGACGAGTAGCGAAATGGGCGAAGTCAAGTAACCAGTGGATCCGGATGGGTCGTTTGCAGTGCTACCGCGAAGCCCAGTGGGAGATAGCCCGCTGTGTTCCTGCAAATCAACGGCCCGGCCTAGAGGGTCGGGCACGGCAAGTATGTGGTCCAAAACGATGTCTCATATCCCCAAACACTCCCCGTTGGAGCTATCTGGATGCCCCGACGCTAGTAAGACCGATCTACAACGTCCATTCGTATGAGCCTACGAAACAGCAACACAATCGGGTTGCACTAAGCTTTGTTCGTCGTGTTGTCATGGCTTGGGGGTCACCTGTGCCGTCGATAAGGAAGTCGTTTGGGCACATCAAATCCACAGGCAAATCCGGGAAAGCATCAAGCGCCATGGTGGCGATCGGCCAGAACCAAGTTCATTCTTGCGGTTACCGCCGCTGGCGGTGCGCTCCTCAGCGGTTTGGTCAGCATCCCACCTCTGGCGCAGTTCCTCAATACGATTACTGCATGCGGGTGGGCAGACACTCTCATCCGGGTAGCAGGCGTAGGAATTGCATTCCTAGCCACGTCGTGGAATCTGTTGGCGAATCACCAGGACAAGAGCGAGATCGAGACACTTCGCGCGCGGCTGGCCAGTGAATCGTCACAGGGGCTCAGCCACGCAGTGGCCAAGTTCTGCGAAACGGTCAAGACCATGAGCGACACCAACTCCGGAGGCTGGACCCCTGAGAATGTCCAGCGTTTTCAGCCCGAGGCCTTGAAAATCGGCAAGTCCCTGCTCGACCATCTGAACATTCCCGATGCCCGCTTGTGTCTCTACATACCCCGGCCCGTCGACACCGAACCAGATGGCACTCAAGGCGATTCAGCGACCGCCCTCCAGAGCGTGTGTCACACCTTCGTCCCAGGCAGGCACAAGCCCCGCCGAATCATCCAGAGGGGCAAAGAAACCGGTAACCTCTTCAGCGCCCTCGATGACGAGACCACGAGGTACATCCCGAATCGCAAGCTCCCGAAGGGCACAAAGAGCGCCTCGAAGAAATGGAAATCTGCGATGAGCATGGGCGTGTGGGTTGGTGATGAGCCGTTCGCTGTCCTGACAGTGGACTCGACCGCAGCTGATGCCTTTGACCACATCGCCGATGGGGTCCTAACCCTTGTGGCCGGCTTGCTCACGTTTGCCGAAGTTGAACAGGACCGGCTACGCAGGGTCCAATATCCCGCTCCTGTACCGCAAAACGCTACACTCGAAACAGGGAGGTGATCGTCGATGTCTAACTTTGCAGATCCGTCAGATTCTGTGCTGAACGTTGCGGCTTACATCTTCGATCGGCTGCACAAGCTCGGCCCAGTTGACGCTATGAAGCTCCAGAAGCTGCTTTACTACTGCAATGCTTGGAGCCTTGCGGATCGCGGCGTTCCGATGTTCGACGACGAGATTCAAGCGTGGAAACACGGTCCTGTGGTCGCTTCCATCTACCCGTTGCACAGGGGCAGGATTGATCTTGAGTCGTGGCCACGTGGCGATGCCGCTGCCCTAACACCGAACGATGCCCGGTTCATAGACGGAATCGTCGATGCTTACGGTGGCCTTTCAGGCTGGCGGCTTCGTAACCTAACGCATCAGGAAGCGCCGTGGGTTGAGGCCTGGGAGGACGCTGGTTACGGCGTCCGGCTAGGCGTCCCGATTTCGCCCCACTCCATGGCGACCTACTACCGCGGGCTTCGATCCCAACGCTAGGAATGATTCTCTGAGGGGTGGATGCCAAGATGTGGGTCCACTCGGCATTCTCAGGCGCTAGTCGCGGCTGCGCGGCCACTTTGAGGACGACCTAAGGAACCCTGGAACATGCACCGTCGCCCTATCGCTGTCGCCGGAGACTGGCACGGGAATCTCGGCTGGGCCCGCAATGTCGTCCAATCCGCAGCAGCGCAGGGAGTCCAGACGATCCTGCAGCTTGGTGACTTCGGAGCACTCTGGCCGGGTAGAGGAAAGGGACGCTTCGAAGCCAGGCTGAACTACTACCTACAGCAAGCGAACATTCAGCTGATCTTCATTGGCGGCAACCATGACAACTGGGCCGACCTGGAGAAACTTCCAGTAGGCAAAGATGGTCTGGCACCACTGTTGTCAAACATCAAGTACCTTCCACGCCCGGGCCGGACGATCGTCCACGGCCTGGTTGTCGGCGCCCTCGGTGGCGCGTTCAGCATTGACTACCAGTACAGGACCGAAGGCAGGGACTGGTGGGCGAACGAAGAGCCCTCGCGGAACGATCTCGAGGGCCTCGTCAATGGCGGACTCCTGGATTTGCTGCTGACCCATGATGTGCCTTCCGGGATCAACCTCGATTCTGCTTTCGATCTTCCGGAAGACATCATCGCCCTGGCGAACCGGACACGGGACCTACTCACCGAGGCGGTGTCCAGGACGCGCCCGACGATTGTGTTCTGCGGTCACTGGCACCAACGCGCCACGGGACTTATCAACTTCGATGACGGAGGAACCACCTCGGTGGAAGTCTTGGACATGGACGGTGCGCGCTTCGGCAATGCTGTCTTGGTTCGGGGCGGACCTGCGGGTGCAGATGTTGAAGAACTCCCTGTCCATCACCGCTAACCGGAGCATGACGGATCCAGCCCCTCGAGGCTGAGCCGCCCGGCGTGGCCGGCATGGCGGAGCGTCGCCGCCCGACGGTCTCGACTTGGTGATTTGTCAGAGCGGCCACTGAACCGCTTCGCCAAGGGCGTTGGCAGCACTGAACTTATTCGCTGGTCGCGCGAGAATCACAGTCGCCGAGGATGAACTCGGTGACTGTGTTGATCTCCTCTGACACCGCTTGTCGCCCTCGCCGTGAACTGCAGCGAGGCGACGGTGAACGTTGAGGGCGAGGCGGGCCGCTGGGGCGCAAAGCCGTGATCACTCCCCGCCGAGAGGAGTTGGAGCGATCGTTGTCACGCCTGCCCGCGGGCCGCCTCGCTCAACGCGTCGGCAAAGAATCGCTTCGGTGGCGCCTCGTAGGGAAGGGTCCCAATCGCTGACGGTGCCGCAGACGCGTCTTCACGGCGGACCGCAAGCATCTCGGCCGTTGCCCATCCCTCTGAGAAACTGTAGATATATGGGGCCCAACGCACATCATGGGTGAGACGCACGCGATCGATAATTCTCTGCATCGTCTTCGTCCCATCGACAAACTCCAACTGGCCGATAATCCAGGCGCGGTCGCTCCGCGAGATCACAAGTGACGAGTACAAGTCGATCGTGTCAAAAGGCGTCTCGGAAAGAGCGAATGTCGAAACGAACAAATCGTACTTCTCTTTCAGCACCGGGGGTTCGTCTGTGTAGATTGACGCAAAGATCACCTTCTCGAACAGTTCCGGGCTGAGGTGCTGCCGGAGGAAGTCGCGGGCGGCCGCAAGCACTCCTGGAATATCCAGAATGGTCCAGCTTAGGATCGAGGGGGATGTTTCGAGCATTATGCGAGCAAGGTTTCCGAAGCCCGCGCCGACTTCAATGACATGACCGCTTGGAAGTTCATCAAGCCGGCGCGCGATCAGACTGGTCTGGTAAAGCTGACTCGCGGTCTTCTCAGACACTTCAGGCCATGTAGCACACGCCCCAAACTGATCCAAGACTTCCGTCGGGTCTCGATACTCAATAATCTCGCTGAGGACGGTTGAACCAGAGCTCCATGAAATAAGCTGCTTCCACGACACGCGCGGACCACTCGATGTTGAGGCAATCCATCTCCGGGCCTCAGCGTCACCCAGCCAGTTCCGCCCGTTTACGAACCGCGCCTGGACATCCTGCCAGGTGTCATTGATCACGTGCACTCTTTCCTACTCGTGTTGGGCCCTCATCAGGTGCGGGCCCAACAATTTGCCTAAACATCACACTTAGCCTGCCATCTCGCCGACGCCGACGCATACAGATCGGCGCGGTTCGCTCCCACTCACCACTCCATCGGTTCTCGCGAACCCTGGGGTAACGCTTAGCCATCCTCGCCTGGCTAGGTGCCCGCCGGCCACAGTATGCGATGACGCATTGCATCGAATCGAACAGGCCGAGGTCAGGCACTCTTCTCGCTCGGACCAGCTCCTCGGAAAGCACCAGCACTCACACGGGCGATTCGGTGGCGGCTGATCTGTACGCGGTGCGGACTCACAATCAGTACGCGAGCGGTGTGCAAGTCGAGCCCGACCTCGCCCTGAGCATCGTGGTCACCGAGAAGATCACTTATGGGTCTCGGCCCAACCGCTAGGACCGTGGCACCACGCGACTTATCGCGAAGGGACACTCCGCCCCACCCCAGCGGCACAGCTGGCACGGAGGACACCGTCACCCGGTCGTCGTACATGACAGGATCCACATGAACGTACTGTGGAGGCATTGGCGCCGTTGTCAGGGATAAAACCAGGGGCCCGCACGTGATGCACCGCTCCGAGATGATGTAGCAGCCTTGGGAAGGAAACAATCGGCCGCGCCGCAGGTGAGTCTCAGATCCACAGCGATCACACACAGACTCCGAGTGGGCGTCCTCCATGAAGGACAGCCCCTCGATCACTTCTTCGATGCCTGAGTCGAGCAAAGGCAACAATGCAGCTGTAAGCCGACCAGGCGCAAGTTTCAGAAACCGGCTCGCCGCCTCGAGCGGCGTTTGAGTGTCATCAACCGACGTCCACACAGATCTTCGCCTCCAGTCCTGAAAGAGCCGAAGCACGCGACGGGCACCCACTGCACACAACTGGGCCGCGGTGGCGACCTCGTGCGCACCTAGATTGCGCTCTTCGAGTTCATCGACAACCAGACGAAGTGACATCGACAGAGCAAGAAGTGAACGCAAGCCGGTCTCTAGTCGCGTAGCATCTGCGTGGACGTCCGTAACTCGGAGGCCTGCGACATCATGTGAAGACTCGACGTACAGTGTTCGATCGGCCGCCACAGCTGTACGAACGTCGCTGCTGGCAAGCCGGAAAAGCCCACTGCTCGTAACCGATCCCGGGAGCGCCTGAATCTTCGCGGTCTCTCGCTTAGCTGCAAACGCAGGGTCTCCAATCAAGAACCATGGGGCGGCACCTCGGTTCCGTGGGACTGATAGCTCGTTCAGGAAAAGCACTGCTGACCGCATCCCGTCGGACGCCGCGAGAAGAAACGCCATGCGGACTTCGTCCGGCGACAAAGGGACGGTTCTGTCATTGCAGATACCCGTGCGAAACGTCCTACCTCCGATGAGCGATAGCACAGCACTGGTGTCACTCGGGTAGTGTTCTCCTGCGACAGAGAGACCACTGCACGAAAGGAACACCACCTCTTCCGCACTAAGATCCGAAAACCTCAAGAACGTGCCTCCCGTATGACCCGCTCTCTTGCAGTGATCCGTCCCACACCCATTTAACGACCTGGAGGACCCAGGGCCCTGTCCGCACAAGACCACCGACCTCAGATTCGCATGAGCCCCCTCTCCGTGGACATGCAGCCCCAACAACCCACCAGTCCGGCGTAGCTCGTCCGAGCTAATGGTGTCCGGGTATGAGCCGGTTCCTAGGCCTTGGTTGAATGCGGCGCCGTAGACCTCGTCGTAGAACGCCATCTCTCGAACCGTATGGATTCTGCTTTGTCTGTCGAGGAACTCATGAAGCTCGCCACGATTCCGGGCGGTCGCCAGGCCGACCACCCCGTGCTTCTTCCGCACCAGTAGATCCAATTGAGCGCGGCCTAGCTTGTTCGGTTCGCACACCACGAACGCATCGCCAATGACAGTGGGCTGAAAATCCGAAAGCGGTTTGACGCAAGCCCTCCCATGCCGGTCGGCATAGGACTCTACAAGGGAGAAGCACTCGTCGTCCGCGAAGATTGGTGCCGGGCGGGCCTCAGATCTACTCATGACTCAGGTACGTCACGGTTAGAGACTGCCTACCCCGCGAAGACAACGCAGGCGGCTCTACTGAGTGCCATGAGGCCGTCCCTGGCACAAAGAACACCGACCGCAGGTAGACGGGCTCAATGCGCTTCACGACCGATCGCGGCTCGCTCGTCTTCAGAAGGGCCAGGTGCCCGCCGTCGCCTGAGGCCCAATCAGACGAGAGGTATAGCACCTGGGTGAGGAGCTTCTCGGGCTTGTCCACGTGAGCCGAAAGCCAGTCTCCAGGTCCGTAGCGCCACGCGTCGACCGCCACTGGCACCGAGGAAATGTCGCGACCGAGACGTTGCGCCAATGCGTCACGATAGGTCGAAGACGCGACCATCTGCAGTAGTGAACTCGTGTAGGGTCCGATGTCTTCGCTGAGTCTCCGAGTAGCGAGACTGTACGTCTTCGCGCCGTCGTCTCGCCGGGCAAGCGCGAACTCGGCCTGAGCGAACACCTCATCGACGAGGGCGCCGGCGAACACACGCGGGAGCAGCTCATCGACGACGCCATGGGTCCATGGGTCCGCAGATACATCCATCCCAAGAACCCGCTTCGACGCGTACGGAACAACTTCCGGCAAACTCATTTGTCACCTCTCAGAATTGAACACCTTGGCGGCGATCGATCTCCATGACCACGTCGGCGATACTGCCAACCTGAACATGATCGTCGTCGACACCTTCTTCGAACTCCTCAAACTGCAAATCACGTCGTATCCATACCGGATCGTAACCGAACCCCTTTGGGCCGATCACATCCGGTCCGAGGCGATCGCCCACGAACAAGGAGACTTGTGGGGCCGCCATGTCCGCCACAGTCTCATACATTCTCGGATGGGGCTTTAGCGCACCTACCTCGCATGACAGCGCCATACCTACGGGATGCAGCTCAGTGGGGAGGAGAGCATGCAGCTTTGGCGCAACATCCGCGGAGGCATTTGAACAGACGTACCAGGGCACGCGGCGAACCCTAAGCTCGTTCAGCCCCTCGAGAACATCGGGGAAGAGTTCGAGTCTTCGCCGCTTCTCCGCCTCGATACAGAGCTCATAGATAGATTCGGGTTCGCCAATTCCTGCAAACTTGATGGCTGACATGATTCGCGCACAGTGAACGCTGGCGAAATCGCGGCGCTTCGAACTCATGTCCCAGAGGACCTCGCCATCCAGACCATCAATGATTTCCGTCAGACGGGCCAGTGACAGGTCTTGGCGTGCGGGCGATTTCAACCATATTACGTGCGCAGCGCTCGGTACCGAGTCGCTGGACCACCGAACGAGCGTGCCGAATAGGTCGAACACAACGGCGTGCACGACCCGTCCGTTAGCGGAGCTTACGGTAGCCATGGAGCAGTAAGGTATCACGCGATCGCGGGCTGTCTGCGGCGACTGGTGCGACCTCATGCCACGAGGAGTCTGAGCGGGCGAACGCGACTCCGGTCCCGGTCTGCGGGAAGGCTTTACATGCCGCGACCTCCGAGTCCTGCGCGGCGTAGAGTCTGAGGTCTCCGCCCCATTCGTCCTGCCAACCCTGCCCGAAGTAATAGATCGCAGAGAAGACCTTGTCCGGCCCATCGGTGTGCCGAGACATCCACCCTGTCGCATGATAGGAAGCTAGGCGCACTTCGAGATCCGCCACTTCAGATTCATTCACACCAAGTGCCTCGCAGATCGCGGACACGTTGCCTGGCGCGGCTACTTCATGTACGAGCTCCCGCCAGCCTGGTGGGAGTGAGTCAACATCGAATGTGTTCGACCTGAGGACCTGAAGCACTCGGACGTCATAGGTCTTGTCGCTGCCACTATTGCGCGAGGACTGGATCAGCTCAGTCACCGGAAACGTCTCAAGGTACGGCGAAACAGCAAACGACATGTGTAGGTGCCGATACGGCGAATCGTCGACCACCAAATCGATATCATTCAAGATCATTACCTGCCCCCTTTGACAGCATTAAGCGGACTCACGCCAGGCCTCCAGGATCTTAGAGGCAACCTCAGCGACGTCTCGCGGGTATGGCACCGCGAAGCGGACCGTTGATCGCCACGGCGTCGCTGTCGCCGTTTTCACGCGAATCCCGACTTCTTCGAGTGACTGGACGATACGAACGCCGTGTCCCGGATCGACAACGGCATGAATGAAGTTCGCTTCCGATTCTGGGACGACGATCGCTTCCCCCAGGAGAATCTGTCGCAGATAGTCGCGAGCGACTATCGTTTCAGACCAGATCGACCGGTAGGAGTCCATCTGAGACAGTGCCAGCCTGAGATGGTCGAGAGCGAGTTGGCTCACGGCATTCTCGACTCCCGCCGTAGCAAGGAGGTCCACTATGGCCGGCGCCCCGGTCATGGTCGCAATTCGCGCTGAAGCGAGTCCGAACGCTTTTGAGAAAGTCAAAATTGTGTTGAGTCGTGATGTCAGCAACACCAGGTCGTCGGCGGACAGGTGGAACGGTGCGTAGCAGAGGTCCACAACGAGCACGGAGCCGGCGTTCACGCAGATGTCATTCAACGCGAGCGCTTGTCCTGCGCTTAGGCTTCCGTGAGCGATAGGCGCATTCGGCAGTGTCAGCGCGACGAGCGATGGCCTTAGTTCAGCGGCCCTCGCGATGGCCGCGAAGTCCGCGGCGTTGTCTCCCATGAGAGGAATCGGTTCAATCTCGATGTCGTACAGATCTGACGCTTGTTCCCAGGCAGGATATGACGGCACAGGCAGCACTAGGCGGCCGAGCCCACGCTTGCGTGCCACCGCCAGCCATCCCCGGATCGCCGCGTCTGAACCAGGGGCCAGGAGCAGCTCGTCTGCGCTGCGCCCAAAAGCAGAGCTAGCGTCTCGGATTGCGGCGCCGTGGAGCGGATACAGATTGAGGGGCGATTCTGATTCGCCCATCCGTAGCGTCTGCAACGCCTGCAGGCGAGGGTTGAGCAGTTCGTTCGATCCGAGATTCAGTCTCGGCCTGGAGTCTCGACGACCATAGAATGATCGGTACTCCGCGATATCCTGTGCATTCATGCCACCCCGAGGTTCTCGGTTCCTCCTTCACCATGCACCTTAGGAATCCGCGCCATCACGGAGGTTACGTGTTCGTCGCGGCCGAAGAAGAACTCGTACCAGGGGTATGAGTCTTCCCCTCGGCCGTCGAACAGAAGCTGTCGATTGAACCGCCAAAGATCATCCTTGCTCGTGGTTGAGCGCAGCGCGGAAAGGTCCGAGTACACGGTCGGCCGCACCCGCGCACCAACACTCCTCGCGGCATCAATGGTCGCGCGCGTGCCAGCAAGCGTTGTACCAGGCAGACCGACCATCACGAAGAAGTTCAGTTCGATGCCGGTCTCCTGGGCGACTTGGTTGAGCTCGTCGAATCTCAGGACGTCAGTCTGCTTCTTCCGCGGAAGGGTTGCCAGACCCGTGGGTTCGAGGGTCTCCAATCCCACACTGATCCGGATGCAGCCAGCGTCAGCCATCCGGCGCATGAGGTCTTCGTCAAGATGCGGAATGGCCGTCGCACATTTCCACGGCAAGCGATGCGCAGATGCGCCCATCTTGTCGCAAAACTCGATCATCCACCGCCGGTTGAATGTGAACGTCGGAGCGTAGAAGGAAACGTAGTCAAAGGGCCGAACCGCCTGTGCTTCCTCGATGTACGCGACGATGTCGTCCGGGGACAGGCGCCTGTCTCTCAGTCCTTGGACCGTCGGGACGTCACAGAAGCTGCAATTGATTGGGCACCCTCGTCCGACCGGAACGACCAGTTCCCTTCGCTGGGGAATTCCACAGAACTTGCTCTGATCGCGCGCGTACAGCCGATCGTAATGCTCGTAGGGGATCTCACGGACGTCCGGCAACGGCCACTCGCCTGCGGCAAAGCGTGCGCCAGGTGCGGATGGCGTATGCCAACTGCCGTCTCGCCGCGTCGCGACACCGGGGATATCGCCATCTGCGCCCTGCCTAACGGCGTCAACGTAGGCCGCAATGCCGAGTTCGATATCACCCGACTCTACGATGGCATCCAGGTCGTATTGGCGGAATGGCGCTGGGGCTTCGGTGCTCAACCTTCCTGCCGTGATGATCCTGACGTTCGGGCACAACGTCCGGCTGTACTCGATGAACCTGTCCAGGTTGTCGACCGTATCAAAGTCATTGACGATGATGAGGACATCCGGCGAGAACTGGTAGAGGTCCTCCCCGATCTCTTTCCATGACACGTTGAGCAGCCCGTATTCGTTGGTCTGGACGTCTGGCGCTGCCGCCAGAGTACGCAGGTGAGCAGCTGTCGTGTAGACCGCGAGATGGTGTCCCGCGTTGAAATAGCTGGGGACATGTGGCGGCCAGGCGACCAGGACTCTCATTCGGTGACTCGCTCTTCCTTCACTCGGCTAACCATCGCCGCTGTTGCGGCCTCGTGACGTCGCATGAAGTCCTCGACTCGATCCCCACGCCAGGTCAAGTGGTCAATCAGCCACCCAGGTTTGGAATCGAGTTCTCGGCTGTAGGATTTGACGACACCGACACGGACATCGGGCCCGAAGCCCTCACGCCTCAACAGCAGGTCCAGCATAACGCCAGTCCGATCACGTCCCAGCTGGCACCCGATGACAACACCTGGTCCGCGATGTCCTAGCTCTAGCACCTCGTCGACGAGCGCACCGAACGCCACCGCGAGCGACGCATAGTGATGCTTGTAGGAGCTGTGCCCCCTGGCGTCTCGACGCAATGAGACGAAGTCCGGATCGCTTGTCGGGCGCAGTAACGTCCTTGGATGCACTCGCGCATGGGAGCGATCGGGGGCTTCCGCCAACTCGCGCTGGGTCCGCAGGTCGATGATCCACCAGTCCCGAAGCTCCTCGTGCTGGTGTCTGAGTGCGTCCGCCTGAAGGCTTCCCAGCGCAGCCCGTGCGTAGTTGACGTCAACATCGTCAGCATTCAGGAAGCGGATGCTCTGCGGTGGGCGCGGCTCGATGCTCATCGAACACCACCCGCTTGGAACTGGAGAATCCGCAGGAACTGGGCGACCGCCATGGTCGCATACGCACCTGAGGGCAAAAAGAATCGCACGCTCCCCGCAAGCATGCCTGGATTGAGTTCATCCGGTTCCAGGGCCGCAACATTCATCGAAACGCCGACGCGAGCGAGTCGGGACCTGCTCAGGCGCTGCAGCGTACCGTCCACGACACGGACCGTGACATATGGGAGCGAGTGAGGTATCTCGGGGGCGCTGCGCGACTTCGGGAAGTAGTATCGGATTCTGTCTCGCTGCACCTCTTGAGCATTTCCTGCTTCCTGAAGCCGACGGGCAATCCCAGCGTTCCATTCGAACGAGTGGTACGAAGATCGATAGAAGCCGACGACACGCGGATCGAGCACATCCTCAAAGAAACTTCGCGGCGATCCAGAGTGCTCCTCCGCCAGCACCGATTCGGCCGTCTTGGCCTTGACGAGCAGATCAAAGGCCGCATCGTACTCGCCGCGTTCCAGATGGGCGCCGATAAGATGAGTTGTTCGAGGCCCACCCGGCACACCGAACCTCTGAGTGTCATAGTAGTTTAGATACTCGAAATGAAACGTTCCGGCGGCTGGCCAAATCGGCGTGGCCTCCTGCGGGATATTTCGGAGGCGAATGCGGAACACATTTCCCAGGAGGTCGCCAACATCAAGTGGCGCTCCGCGTACCCCGAGCCGGCTGACATCTGCATACCGGCCTTCCTCGCGTACAATCCTCATTGAATCGACCGTTAGATCCGCGTGGATGCTGATTCGTTGCGAGGTCACCGCCAGTTCATCCTTCAGACCGGCATAGCCGATACTGCCTTGCGAGACGCCGAGCCGCTTGGAGACCAACGCGAGTGCTTCGAACGTCGTGAGATCCCGCTTCCTCAATAGCCATTCGCTCACCATGGATCTCTCGCGATCGACGCTATTGGCGCCCTGAGGTTCTGCTATCGGAACCTCCGACACCTCAAAGTCCTCGGGTACTTGTTTGAGCCGCGCGGCTGAAAACAACGAGTCATCCACGATCCGCTCCGCTCCTCCAGTGGCCAATTGCACTCTCCGATCCCCCTCGCTGTGTGCCAGTGCCGACGATGGCTCCTCAAGCCTAAGGGACGCCAGGAAACCTTCCTGTCGCACCGATCTCTGAAGCAAGGAAGCAAGTTAGAGCACCCCCATCAAAGCGCCCACCTGCCGACGCGCCGCCCCCACCGCAACGAAAGCCGGCTGACTAAGCCCGTTCCGGCATCCCGCTCCGACCTCTTCACCCGCACTTCGCTACCGCGTGTCGCTCGCCACATCTGAGATGCGGGGCCCACCGGCGCTAGGTAGCGACGAGGGGCAGTTATGCTCTTCGTGCAGTGTAAAACTGACGGTGAAGGGAGGTGAACTCAATGAAGGATTTCGACATCGATGCCGAGCTCAACGCTCTGGTGACCGAACTGCGCGATCAGCGCGTCAGCAGTGTCCAGGGCGCTGCCTGGTGATGCATCCCGCGACGCACTGCTCGGACAGGCTCAGCTTCCCGAGCAGTGCGTCGCGCCACACGGTAACCCCAACGGGTCACCGTGTGAAGAGCGGCAGGGCAGTTTGAAGTGGCTGCGGAGACAGGCAGACCACGCCGACCCAGCAATGCAACTACCTGGCTATCAAGGACCACAACACAGCGCGCCGGGGGCATCAACCCGCCCTGCTCATCTACGAAGATCGCGCGCCAAAAAATACGCTGGGAGGAGCGCGGTCCGGTCATGCGAGTCAACTGTTTCGGCACGTCGAGCACCCCTTAGCACTGCGGTCTTGAGGAGCACGATGACACCACTACGTTCCTACGCCAGAAACATGCGCCCGGCAGCACAAAAACCCGCATATCCACAAGCGGCGCAACCGCAACTCTTCACGCCTTGACAGGTCATGGGTGCGCGCCCTAGAACAACCACCTGAATCGCACGATAGGAGTACTGGTGACGGACTACACGTTCTCTACCTTCGTAGAGACAAATCATCCGCAAGTCACTAAGGCCGACCCAACTGTCAAAGGTACGGCCCCGTTTCGTGCTGCAGCTCATTGCGAACCGTTCCGACTTGCTTCAGCTATTGGTTGGTGGATCTATCCGCCCTGCGACTTCAGCATCATCTGGGACGGCAGTGACCTGCGATGGCTCCACGAGAACTCGTCAACTTGGGTTACCGCGAACTCGCTCACTCTGGGCCATATGGCTAGCGCGACTGAACTCTTCACCGTCTCGAACGAGGCAGCATCCCGGCTTCAAGCCATCGTTGCACTTCCAGAGCCCGGTTATGTGCAGGTCTGGACCGGTCTAACCGTCGAATCACCAGACGGTTGGTGCTCTCTAGTCCGATCCGCCCCCAACTTCGCCAGCCACACGTCATACGACATGCTGGAGGGCGTCATCGAAACCGACTGGTGGCACGGACCACTACTGCTCAACCTCCGAGTCCGCCAGACAGCGACCCCAATTAGCTTCAGGCGCACCAGGCCGATGGCGGCAGTCATGCCAGTCTTCCGAGACCACATCAACAGTTCTCAGTTCTCACACACCCTGAACACAACCGAAGATGGGTCCAGTCTCATAGACGCCCTCAGCGTTCGTGATCCGCAACAGCCTGGCGGGTACGCGCGTGCCTCTCGTCAGCGCAGTCGCGTGAACCGTCATCCGAGGTCTGATGAGACGCAATAGCATTACCCGCGAAACGCACGATTCCGACAATCCCAGGCACTCCGGTCAGGCCACCCTTCTCCCCAACCCCTTCAAGATCGTGCTCATTGGCGAGTCGTTCTCCCTCTTCGGCACACAAATCTCCGCGGTCATGATCCCACTCATCGCGGTCCTCACACTCAACGCCGGAGAGTTCTCACTGGGGCTCGTGAGCGCCTTCACGTGGCTGCCCATAGTACTGTTCGGACTTGTCGCCGGTACCTTGGTAGACCGAACAAGCCGATGGCGTGTGATGATCGCATGCAACGTCTTGCGGGCATGCCTGATCGCGTTGATTCCCACACTTGCCATACTTGATGCCCTAAGTGTGACCGCGCTTCTTGCCGTTTCGTTTGGCGTTGGTATCTGCAACGTGTTCTTTGATATCGCATATCAGACATACGTCCCAGAGATAGTCCCCTCCGAGTCCTTGGGCGCAGCGAACAGCGCCCTAGAGTTCGTGCGATCGACCGCGCAGCTGGCGGGACCTCTCCTTGGTGGATTTCTTGCTTCAATGTACCGACCCGAATTCCTGGTGACGATCACCTCTGCCACGTTCATAATCGCCTTCCTTGGGCTCTTGCTCGTCCCAGCGAGGTTTCGACTCCCGTATCGGGCGTTGACCACAGATGCTGGCGGCCCACGGCATGGGCAGCACGGTTCATTCCTCCACGACGTTCTCGACGGACTCCGGCTTGTCTGGCGTTCGCATGAGATTCGCCTGGTGGTGATCTCCGGCGCCCTGGTGAACGTATTCGTAGCTGGCGTCGCCGCCCTTTTCGCTCTGTTCGTGACTCGAACGCTTGGGTTCGACAGCTCCGTCTATGGCCTCGTGGTGGCAGTTGCCGGCTTGGGAGCACTGGCAGGGGCATTGACCTACCGCTACTGGTCCGGCCGACTACGAGAGGGTGCGTGCGTCGCGGTCGGATTGGCCAGCCTCGCAGCAGGTACGCTACTGGTGGTCGCGTCCGCCTCGACGCCGTTTCCTGTCGCCATGCTGGTACTCGGCCAGGTCTTGATCGGTTACGGATCGCCCATCATGAACATTTCCCTGGTTACGCTCCGGCAGCGTCTTACACCGCCGGAGCTTCTCGGACGAGTGAATGCGAGTGCTCGTGTTGCGATCATGAGCAGTCTCCCGCTCGGGGCCCTTCTGGTTTCTACTCTGGCTCAGTTCGTCTCCACACCCGTCGCGCTCTGGGCAGCGGCGCTCGGAGAGGTCGCCGTTCTCCTCGTGCTGGGTCCGCTGCTGCTTCGACTCAGGGAGACGAAGGTCAACTCGTGAAGCATCCCCGGTGGCCGCGCAGAAGCTGACGGCCGCGACTCGGGACACCTTCCTCCCGCCTACAACGGGGACCTGCGAGACCCCGAGTTGCAAGCTCTGCCGGGGCGGCTCGCGCCCGATGGGACACCCAACGCATGCCTTTCCAGCACCAACGCTTTCTGCACCGACTCCTGCGATCTCGTGGTCCACGCCGAAACCCAGCCACGAGTGCATTCCAGATGAGCCACGGGCGCCCATCCAAATCGACATTTACCACCGGCGATGAGATTAGCCGTCGCGCTAGTCCCACATCTACAGACGGCATCCACCCTGCGGCCAGGAAATGCCGCACACACGGGCTACTGCGACGCCGGTGCCCTCACCGCCACGACCAAGGTGGCACAGATAGCACCCTTGCACGCGTTGAGGCAAACCTTCACGGCCGTTTGGCCTCCTTCAATAGGTCCTCGATACGAGCAATAATTGTGTCCTCCGATTCCCAATTCCGAACCACCAAGATTGGAACACCATAGGCCTCGAGCGTCTCCAGAACATGAGGGAGCGTCTGTCGCCGGAACGATAGAGCAAGCCTCACTAGACTGCGAAGTTCACGGCTCGAAGAGTTGTGTTCTCGCGCCCGCAAGCCCTCTGCGACCAGCGCTGGCGCGAATTCATACCGCCCCCTCCGAATCTGGACTGAGCGCCAGATGATGCGCCACGCACACAGCACTGGATGAGCTTCTACGATCAACGCAATCTCAGCATGTTCGGCGCGCAGCGATAAGGTTCTGGCATGATTGCCGTCGATCAGCCACTTCGGCAGCCGAGCCTTCCGCGAGAGCCAAGATTCCCATTCCGAACCATCTGGGCGCTGCCAATTGCGACCCCAGTAGTGGTCGTCCATCGATACATAAGGCACATATAGCTGCCGGGCTAACGGTCGCGCCAACGTACTCTTCCCGGAGCCGGGCGACCCCAAGACTAATACTCGATTCACCAAATCGAAGTCACCACCTTCGCCTCACCGATGCGCCAAGAGAGGCGAGTCGCTCTTCGAATCCCGTGAAACCTCTATCAATATGATCCACGCCTCGAACAACAGAACTTCCATCTGCCGCCGCTGCCGCGAGAGTAAGGCATACACCGGCTCGTAGGTCCGTCGCCACGACGGAAGCTCCACGCTTCCAGGGGCGAGAGGCTCCCTGGATTACGAGTCGGGCGCCTTCTTGGGTGACATCTGCGCCCAACGTGGCAAGACCCTTGGCGTACCCGTAGCGGCCACGCCAGACCTGATCAGAGATAGTGGACTTCCCGCTTGCTCCAGCCATGAGCAGCGCGAACATCGGTTGAGCATCGCTGAAGACGCCACGCGATTGCACCCTTAAGTCGATTGGTTGTATCGCATCGGCCGTCTGAACGAGTCGCAGGATCCCTGCATGATTCCGGACACGAAGTCCCATAGCCTCAAGCGCATCGAGTTCCGGCCTCAAAGCAGCCACGAGCCTGTCGGGTTCCTCCACGATCACACCAACTTCGCCAGAGGTCACCTGGCCCGCAACGAGCCAGGTTAGCGTCTGCATCAGGTCCGGAACGAGAACGTGGCGAACGGTGTCACCGGCCGCCTGCGCGACGCCGCCTGTAATAATCAGACGCTCATCATCCTCGTGGTCTGACAGGATCGATACCCCAACCTTTCTCAGCACGGTGATGAGCTCCGTGACGTCGGCTTTGGGGTACGGGTAGAGAACTTCCGACCTCCCCGTCGCAGCCGCGGCACAAAGGATAGCGAATTTGGTGGCTCCGGAGTACAGGGGGCCGCTCAGAGCCTGGCGGTCGTCTGTAAAGTCGCGTAAGTCCACCTTCGCACCCTTGAACCCGCGCGCAGGTAACCTCACGTCTCCGGTCGCGTAATCGACGATAGCGCCGAATCGCTCGAGGACGTTCGCATACTGAATCGTTGGCCTCGCTCCGGAGGCCACGTCCCCGATAGCGCACCCTCCGGCAGCTCGAAGACGAGCTTTTCCAGTATGAACCAAGAGCCCTGGAATCAAGTAGAGACTGCCATGGATGCTGTCAAACAGCTCCACGGGGAAGTCGCCAGCTACGCTCTCCACTTCTATCGACGCACAGGAGCCGACCAACTGCCCCTCAACACCCACCGCTCTCAGGAGTTGGACCAGCGTCTGGGCTTCGGTTTGCGTCGGCGCGCCCGAGATCTCCAGACGCCCTGGAAACAAGAAGCCTGCCGCCAATGCAGTCACGAAGGCGTGCTTGAAACCTTCAGGCCTCACTGCACCGCGAAGCGGCGTTGGACCATTTACAACGAAATCTGCCACCAACTAATGCTAATTGCTCCGCATCCTGGATCTGGGCCGAGTCCCGCGAAGTCAACGTAGATGCGGAAGGCAGCCGAGAACTGCCGATCCATGAGCGCCGAGTAAGTCCAAGCCGGCATCCTCGCAGCTCTCACCGTCGGAGCAGTCAGCGCTGAAGTCGTCGCGGTCGAAACACGCCGACATGCAGGAGAGCAGCCCTGTATTTCTCCACGAAGCTATGTCCTCGTAATCTAGCGCTCAATTGCTTGCCGTATTGACAGATTTCGAAGACGAAGAGGACCTGAGCAACGGCCCAGCTCCGAATCTACGTTGAAGCCGAGTTTTCGCAATGTGCGATCGCCGGATGTACTCGGTGTGCCGTCCGGTCATTCCGAGGTTGTCGCTGCATTACTCAGCTGCGTCGCTCCTGGGGCTGCCACTCAACGCACCAAAGCATCAAAGTATGCTTTGGTGCGTTGAGTGGCGATCTTCGAATGGATCTCCATCAACCGACAGCTCACGGACTTCTCGGCGGCGACAGCTGGTGCCGGCCAAGGAGCGGCGGAGGCCAGTTCATCATGACCGTCACCCACGCGTGTTCCTCCTGCTGAACGTGCTGACCATGTTCATCACCACTCGACGCTGATCTTGTTTCGAATCTTGTCCGGCAAGTCAGGATCGTCGAGATGATCCACGGGCCGCGATCCTCCTTCGAAGTAGGTGCTCGGACTAACCATCAAGAGCGTCAGGTCCACCATGTCATAGTTGTGTTCGGCAGCGATCCTGATCAGGGTCTTGATAACAGGCCAGACCTGTTTCGTCTCGAAGTCGAACTGGAATCCTGGGAACCGCAGCTTTCCACGCCGGAGAACCCCAACGATGACGCCTTGGTCAATCAGAGCGCTGGCTGACTCCTCAGCCGGTAGCCCGAATTGCGTGGTGACTTCCTCGCTGGTGAGCATGCCGAATTCGTCTTCAATGCGAATCCAGAGCCGTTCAGTAGCTGCGATCGACTTGGCCATTTGTGGGCTCGCGGAACCTCGAAGGGCATCCTCCAGTTGCTTGGACCAACCGTCGGCCTGTGGCTGAAGCTCTTCGGTCCGCGCCTGCTTGGGCGAGTCGCCGTGCACGGCTTGCCAGAGTGTCAGAAAGTCTTCAGGATCCATATCCAAACCATTCCGAGCAGTGGCGAGCTTCGCACGCGCCAGCATCTTAGGACTGCTGTGCGGATTCTTCAGCGTCATTCACCCAGAATACGTCGGTAGAGCACCAGTCTCTTCGGAGAACTAGCCGGAGAGAAACAAGGTCAGTCTCACTCAGTAGGCTGAACCCGTCATTGAAATAACGATGGGGGAGATCATGCCGCGTGCACCCAAAGCTACTGAACCACCCGAACTGATTCCACCTGTTCCCACAGTCACGATCTACCAAAATAGTGATCACATCAGTGGAATTCTGCAGCAACTCTATCGGCAGCCTCTCGCCAAACAGGACACCACCGAAGATCAAAGCTCTCACGAGAAGGGTGCGAACGTTCGCGGGGAGGGAGCTGTCGAGGGTAGGGGCAAGGTCGGGTGGTTTGGCTCCAGTGCTGAAGTTGGCGCCAAGCTCGCGGCCACGGCCGAGGCAGCAACAAAGGATTCCAGGGGCGGGAAGCGCACCTCGGTCTGGGAGTACACGCATGCCTACTACCTGCACGCCGTGAAGGAAACACTGCGCAGCCATGGACTGCTGAAGTCCGTTTCCAAGCTGTCTGAAGCACAGACCCTCCGGCCCGGTGACCTGGTGGAGTTCACTACCGATTTCGAGCCGGACCAGATGTCTGCATTCCTGGACGTTCTGACACCAGAACTGGTTTCAGCGATCGTTCGCTACCAGATCAGACGCAATGCCACGGAGTCCTTCGACCAATGGGGCAACTTCGAGGCTCAGCAGACCTTCTTCGCGAAAACAGCTCAGCGAATCGAGGCGAAAACCGAGCTCGCCGAGGCTGTAGCCAAGGCCGTGAGAACGGACTTCAGGAGCGATGAGACCAAGGAATTCTTCGGGAGACTTGGGGACGGGGACGAATCGGTCACAGCAGTCACCATGTGCGATCGGGCCCACTTCACGGTCGACGACACGGACCGAATCCTTGATGGCCGGTTCACGGTCCTGGCCAAGGTCGTAGCCGAAGTAGAGTCAAACCGTCCGATCCTTGAACGAAACAAGATCCTCAGTGCCATCGAGCCTGAGAGCATCGACGATCTCGTCGGAAAGATGAAGGCTCAGCTGGAGGCGGGGGTGAAGGCAGCCAATCTGACAGAGCAGCCTGCCTTCGACCCCAAGCTCTCGGCTCGTGTGGAAGGCCCTTCCTTCAAGGTCATTCCCATTGCGATCTACGTCTAGGGGAGACTAACCATCGACAATGACGCCCTTCTGAGGCTCTTCTGAGAAGAATTTTGTGCTCAAGAAGTGGTTCGGGAAGGCGATCCCTTCCACGCGGTCCACAAGTCCACCGTCTGGAGGGGTTGTCACCGGATATCGTACGCCGATGGCGGCCCCTCCAACCACTCGCTCTGGAGTAGTATCGAGCGGAAGAGCTGGATATGGCTGAATGGTGACGTCACGGTCTGCGAAGTGTTTCGCCGCTGCAATGTGGAACATCGCAGCGTGGACAGTTGCGATCAGCCATGCCTCTGTCAACAGGGTGACTGGTCGCAGGTTGAGCACGGTCATTTCCAGGCCTTGCCTCCGTCCGGGGGTCTGCGGTCGCGACAGGTACTCGGCGGTGATTCCTTCAAGGACGTTGAAGGAGTTTTCGTCACTCAGCGCGCTCAGCGGGACGCTGCCATCAGCGTTCGGTGGGATGGTAGTGATGGTGGCGAGCGTCTTGGCCTTCGGACGTACTGCCAGGCCGTGCTTGATCTTATTGTTAGCCGCATTGATGTTGATGTCATCTCGTACCAAAAGCGACATAGCGTGCCTAACCCAATCTGCCATCACATTTAGTGACTGATTCGCCTCTTCCGCCATCTCCGGGTGCTGCGAGATCTTCTCCGGGAACACAAGCCGCCAGAAGTCTTCTACTCCTTCGCGGCTGTCCATGAATAACCTGGCCTGTTTGACGAGGTCCACCGTCTTCGATGGGCCTTCGACGACTGCGCACCAAGTGCTGCGAGCAGCGGCTTCGCTCTCGGCTCCTATAGTTAGCGCATGATAGAGACGAACGAGTGACTCGGCCGCATGATGCCGCACCGAAAACGCATCGACCGCTACCTGCAGTTCCCAGTCTTCTTCCGACACCCCTAGAACGTCAGACGGCGACTCCACTCCACACCGTGATGCAAACTCCTCACCGTGCGTTCCGAAGCTGGGCGCGCTCCCTTTGGGCCGATCTCTCAATAGAGATTCAATCCTAGATGCAAAGTACCCAATGGGTCGGGACTGGAAGAATTCGTCATCGAGCTCTTTGGCATGCTCAACATCGAGCTGCCGAGTGGCCGGTCGGGCAAAGAACATGTGAATTCCCCCATATATGTTGCGTTGAAGTTGTAGGTTCTGTGGATCAGCCAACGGCTTGAGTAGCTTACTCGTCAAACGGTCCATCCATGTGGATGCGTCGACTGATTGAATCCATGGGCTGTCGATCAGCAGAGCTCCGGTCTCCTGCGCGGTCTGAGCAAGACTCCACGGAGTCTCGTCAGCTACCAGAACTTTGGTCAATCAGCTGTGCCGTCAGGTTTTCGATCCTTCTTTCGAGTTCTTTCTTTTCGACTTTCAGAACCTGGATAGTGTCGAGGGCGGTTGCTAGACGTGCCGTTAACGAATCAGTGTTCGGTAGCGGTGTGGACCTGCGTACTGTTCCCTTCGTCCGGTAGCCTTCTTCCGCAATGATCTGACGCAAATCGGAATGCGCATATATGAATCCACGAGAGACCCCGGAGGCTCGGGAGACGGAGTTGACGTTCACCCGTTTACCTTCCCGGACGAGCTGATTCAGTGAGAATTGCACGGCTGCGCGCGCTGCTGTTGTCTTTCGCTCGTTTGCACGCTGAAGATTTGCCAGTTGCTGTTCGTGGGCGGTCACGGCGCGGTTACCTCTCCTCGGAGCGTATTAATAATGCGCTCAAGATTTTCATTAGGGCGTTTGTTGATCTCTACGATTCGAAGATGGCCCGCCGCCTCGGCCTTGCTAATCGTTCGTTTGAATTCGGCACTTTGGGCTTCGTGGATCTGCAGAAACTCGATGCTTGTCAGAAAGTTTGGACAGTTATCCAGGCAGGCATTCGCATGTGGACAGGTTTGCTGGATCGGTAGCCCACACCAACCGTTGGGTAAAGGTTGAACCGCTCGCCCGATCTTGTGGAGCAGCCACTCTGCGTCACCAGCTATCCCTGTCGGGGTGCCTAGTACTTCCCCTCTGACGTTCACGAAGACACCTTTCTCCCACTGTTCCCGCAGGCGTGTGTCGGTGACTGTGGCGTAAATTTCGGTCGAATGGATTGAAAGGTGTCCAAGAAGCTTCTGGACCACGTCGATCGGCACGCCTTTGTCGAGCAGCTCCGTGGCAAATGTGTGCCTGAAGCGATGTGGTGTGACGTTTACAAGTTCGCCCGCAGCGTCGCGGAGATCGAGATCAATGACCCAACGTTTTAGGGTCTCGTTTATGGCCTCCGGTGCGAGCTGGCCGGTAGTCTTTGCTCTCGGGTTGATGAAGAGTCGAGTAGGTTTTGTTGACCCGCTGCGTGACGTTTCGAGCAGCGTTCGTGCTTGCTGGTCGCGGATCGCAAGTGCGACGTGCGGCTCGATTGGGACCGTCACGGGAGTCTCGGACTTAGTATCGATGAAGCTCAGGGCCCACTTGTCAGTTGAGTCGTCCCGGTTGAGATCGACAAGGCAGTCAAACGGAAGGCTGCATGTATGTCCAGACCTTAGGCCGACCTGCATCATGATCAGAATCGCCGTTCGATGGCCTTCGTCTTCGATCATGTCAAGGCTGCTTGGCTCTCTAAGTGTTGCAATCACTCGTGGCTCCAGAAATCGCGGTCTAGAGGGTCCGCGTTTGGGCAGTTCGCCCCGAAGGTAGACTGCATTGCTAGGAACTCCGCTATCGAGTTCCACCCTCGAAAACTGCAGCATCATCGAAAGTGCGCTGATCTTTGAGCGACGATAGCCGGCCTCGAACTGATGACCAGCGTTGTTGCGTTGTGAGTTCACCACGCCGAGCCACCTGATAAGGAGCGCACGAGTGATGTCTTCTGGCCGCTCTACCCCTTCGTTGACTGCCCAGGCTGCGAACTCAACAATGTGAGCCTCCTGCTGGCCGATGTGCTGTGGCGCGGCTGACTCGGTGTTGAGCCGGTACTCGACCCAGCGTCTAACCATGTCGCGTAGCCACAAGAGGGTGATTTCGTGCGACCGTGACCAGCGGCTGCTTCCTCCTCGGCGTATCCCCAGTGGCCGACGGCCAAGTCCCTCTCCGGCTGCCTCTGCAATCAGCATAGGGAATTCTCGACAGTACTGCTGGAAAGTTTCGCTATACGAACCAGCGTCCTGGACCAGTGCGTTTTCTGTTCTCTGATCGCACAGGGTCCTCAGCGAAGTTACCGCGACTGTCTCAAGCGCTTTGACGAAAGCATTGAATGTGTGAACCACAAACGGCGCCCCGTAGTCACCTGTGGCCTTGCGACTCACGACAAAGGCGAGTTCAGATCGGACTCCGGCCGATCTGCATGGTGTCAGATCAAGAATTCCGCGTGCCGCATTGCCTCCTTGGGACTTCTCCGCGACTGGTCGCAGGCGCGAAGCCTTCGGTAAGTAGGCGTCGATCCGGTCGTGGTCGAGTCCTGAGTGCTCAAACTCTTGCAAATGCAACCGGCAGAGCGAGCGAGCGCTACTCGATACTCGTTCGCACCCGTCGACTAGGCAGGGCGGTTTGGAGTAGAGCCCAGCCGGATCTGGGAGGAATCGATTCTGGTCTCGGAAAGCGGCTGGTGTTTGCTGCTGAATCCAACTTAAGTAGCTCGACGTGGGTTTGTCGGGCTTCGGGAGCGTGACTTTCGCGGGCTGACTCATTGAAGCGTTTCCTCCCATACTCCGTGGTTAGTCAAAACTTGGCGGAGGTCATCAACGTCCAAATGTGAGTAGATCGCAACAGTCGTCGCGATGCTCGTATGCATTACCAGGTTGCTGACCACGTCGATTGGAATACCTGCTCTCTGACAGAGTGTCACGAATGTGTGGCGAAGCGTATGTAATGACCATGATGGCAGCCCAGATTGTCTTCGAAGCCGCTGGACAACTGCGTTTGCAGCTGAGTAAGTCCATGGGTTCAACGTCTCGAAGTTCACGAAAACGAATGGGTTATCGAGGTACCCATACTCTTCATGCATGTATTCGATATATAGCCGGTTGAGTTGGTCGCTTATCGGGATCCAGCCGGCGCGGTTCCCCTTCGAACGCGCTCCGTTGGGATTGTCCACTCGCGCCTCGACCGTTATCGTCCTGGCCCTCGTGTCTATGTCCTCATGCCTAAGTCCAAGGATCTGTCCGACCCTCATTCCTGTCGTAAATGCGAGCATGATCAGCAGACGATCCCTCCGGTCACGGCAGACACCGAGTATCTGATGGACTTCCTGGATAGTGAGGACCTGAACCCTGTTGGCTCTTCTCGGTAAACGCGGCCCCAGACGTGTTCCGGAGCGAAATTGGCTTGCATGACCGACGTTGTCGACCACGGTTGTGCGGGGTGGTCTGAACCGCTGAGCTGAAGACTCCAAATGCCGCAGCCCTAGGGCGCCGGAAGCCTCGGTACCTCTGGAGCCGAGGAACTTGTAGAAGGCCGCTATCGATGCGAGGGCGCGGTTCGTTGAGCTTCTCGTCCTGATGGCCTGGGCATCAACAAAGGGCGTGATGTTCTCCGCAGGAGACCTGTACCAACGCGCGAACCGTCCAAGTACCTCGTTGGTCACGTCGTCGAGCTGGCGGTTGCTCTGGGCCAGAAACTCGCAGTAAGCACGAAGATCGTAAGCACTAGCACGGATTGAATTTGGAGATCTTTCGGTCCGGTCGAGATGTGCCAAGAAGTCGTTGACCTCCGGGACGAGTCGGTCGTCGGCATCCAAGACGGCCCACCGGTTGGGGAAGCCCATTTCTGTGCGGCCGATGATCTGAACCCTCACGCGACCTCCCGGTAGTAGCACTTGCTGCCCAGGGTGGACCCGTTGGACAGAACTGTCCAGGGGTGCGCGCGTATGAACAGAAAGTACATGCCGTCTACGTATAGAGATAACAGTGGACTTTTAATCCATAGGTCGAGGGTTCGATCCCCTCAGGGCCCACCGGTAACGGCCCCGGAATCGTGAGATTCCGGGGCCGTCGCAGTTAAGTCACATGCCGCGGCGGCACTTCCGGACGCCTTTCCACTTCTGAATTCACCGTCTTCTGCATTCTCAAATGTCGGACATATGATGCTGTGAGACGCGCGTGCGCACGGTGCGCGGTGGGGACTCGGAAGGAGCGGGGATGAATCCAGCGGGCAGGAATGCGGTC
>Ga0213829_1000750_pt1 | contig 27015 bp, 15 predicted proteins | sample MC6MC0896MG_FD_180665 | JGI IMG/M metagenome (GOLD analysis project Ga0213829, IMG submission 180665) | Enriched soil aggregate microbial communities from Iowa State University, Ames, United States - MC6-MC0896-MG | ecosystem: Environmental > Terrestrial > Soil > Unclassified | place: USA: Iowa...
TGCTTTGCTTGAGCATCTTTTGAATAACGATAAACATGTTGCCACAGATTTCAAAGAAATGCAGGCTGCTTTCAGCAATCAACCCTATCAAAAAGAAAATAAGACCAAATTTGACGAAAGCTATCATTTTCACAAGGGATATCCACCCATAACGGAATATATCTATCCAAATACATACATTAAACTAAAGTTCGACAGATTTAATATTGCTCATACATTAGACAATGATTATCCATTCACAATGGATTTTATCAATAATATTGATCAGGCGATATTTAAGTTGAAAAAAATCTACTTTCTGGATGGATCAGTCCAGGATAGAGAAATTAAGGTTGTTGACAAAATCGTTTCGGAGCAGTTTGGTGACCAGACCTTGGTCCTCTCAGGAACAAAACCCATTAAGAGTTTCGATTATAGCATGGAAACTCACCTGAACAAAGAGGTTAGTTATGAAATTACCAGAACAGGGCAACGTATAGAAACCTCGGCTGGTAGCATTGAAGTGATACACTGCGGCAATGGGTATGTGCGCATTAAGACCTCTGAACCCATGCGGCATCTTGTACGAATTTTGGCTACAGATGAAAAAGGGCGCCAATTGACAACAGTAGCAACCGAACAACGGAATGCCTACAAAAAAGACGATTTACGTGTTTATATTGCAAACATGGAACAAGCGAAAGCCCTTTTGGACAAAGACGAAATCACTTGTGTAGAGGTCCATCAGAAGTACTCATCCGAAAAATTGAATGCCGAACTAGATGGGATGGCTGATTCCTTATTTCTGACACAATATTTCGTATCTGATTTTAAGAAAGCATCTATCGTATTTTGGGATAATGCAAAAGAGGTCAAACAAGTGTATGAACGAAATTCCGCAGATCAAACGGACCTGCGGCCGGAAGACTTTTACGAAGCATGCTCCTGTGTTGTTGCTCAAGATAAAAAATCAGAGCTGTACGGTCTTATTGGCCTGGATGGAAACTGGATCATTAAGCCAAAATTTCTAGAGCTTAATGCACAATGGGGAACCAAAGGGTTATTTTGGGGACTGACTGATGCTGACAAGAAGCAGGTTGAATATGTATTTGATAAGGAAAATAAAAAGCTCACAAAAACAAGCGAATAGCAAATAGCAAGGCCTCTCAGTGATTTTGTTATTGCTGAAAGGCCTGCTCCTTTGAACGGCCGACGCCTGTCAGCCCTCATTATTTCCTAAGCATATCCGAAAAATCGGATCAATCCCGATATCGTGTCAATAGATAGCTATTGGCTACCCCGCGTACCTGCTTAATTCATTAATTCAAAGCAATAATTCGGATATCATCATGATAGACCACACGGGTCGTGTTCGTCGGAATAATATAAAGGCCCCACTTGATATACCCATGCTGTCCGTTCAGTGCATTGGCTGTATAAGTCGTGTAATTAATTTTTGAATCTTTTAGCGTGTAACTACTTTCCCCAGGCAGTTTCATATACGTTTTCATATAGCCAGTTGCGGTTTGGGTCCACAATACATCGACCCTAAAATGAATCCACTTGTTTACGTATTGCTGAGCACCAGGCAATATCGTCACATTAGCTTGATTATTTGTCTGATCAAAGCGCAGTACGATCGCATTGCGCATCGTTCTGACCTGTAGGGGTACACCATTGGTCCCTGTTTGCTTAAGTTGAAAGAGATTCCCCTCGGTAGGGTCAGTAGCATTTAGTGTCCAATCCTTTAGCAATACACTAAACTCATAACGGCGTTCCTGCCCGGGCAAAAAACGCGCATTCGCGGCATAGTCAGCATCACTTTCGCTCCGCCAATTACCTGCCGAATAATAACTACTATCCCCATGAACAATTTTATGGGCAATGGCATAACTACCTGTAGCTCCAGGCTGAACCATATAAGCCGCATCAGCGGCAGATGCATAGGTGCCTGTCACCCCTGTGATTCCCGAACTGAGTGTGCCTGTTTCGTAATTTACATTCAATAGCGTGTCACCGACCGAAGAGCTCATGGAATTGAAATTCGCTCTTAAGGCGCCAGCTTCTAATTGGTTATCACTCCCCAAGTCCATACTTTTTTTACTACAGGAAATAGTAGTCATCGACAGTGTCAATGCGCCAAAGGTTAGTGCATTGCGTAAAAGGATTGCTTTCATAATTTTTATAATTTAAATTTATAAATGATTGATTATCCTAATTTAAATACCTGTAATGAAATACGCTGTTGAGTTCAACCAAAATGATATTGATTTTGATTAGCCCATCAGGACCATCCCGATACATCATTCCATGGCATCGAATTCCTTATCTATAAAAAAGTGATCGACAACCAGTCGCAGGAAAACAGCTAACATTGTAGCCTTTCTCAATTGAAATAAACCCCTAATTTTTCACGGAATTCCTTACAAAAGAATCCCCTGTTTTTTTACACCAGGCCTCGAGGTATTGGCGCATGCCCCTTAATTTCGCTTTATAGGCAGGTTGTACCGCTAGGTTGACCATCTCTCCCGGATCTTTAACAAGATCAAACAATTGCTCGCGTATTTTACCTTTACTGTATACAATGTACTTTAAGTTGTCAGTGATAACAGTTCTGCCGCTGATTCCCAAGAGCGTTTCATTGTCGGCAAAATCTGTTTCTACAACCAATGTATCCCGTAAATTTTGCTCTGGTGATATTAGTCGCTTGCTGACATCTAATCCTTTTAAATAAGCTGGTGCCTTAACACCGGTAAATCCACAGATTGTCGGAATAATATCGGTACCATTACAGACGAGCATATCATCGACCCGTGGCTTCCATTCACCTATTTTTGAAATAATAAAAGGTACTTTGATCGACTCCTCGTACAGAACCTGCTTTTGGTTCCAACTATGTCCAGCATAGCCATCACCGTGATCAGAAGTAAAAATAATAATCGTGTTTTTTTCAATGCCATACTTTTTCAATGACGCCAAAACCATTTCGATATAGTTGTCGACTTTTTCCACCAACCGATTATAAGCCCAACGGTATTGACGCCATTGATCGCTGGTCCAATTAATGCTCGGATACGTTCGAAAATTGGATTTTTGCTGTTCACGAACCATCTCAGGTTCGTGATCTGGTTTCTTCCAATTGGCAGGCAACACCGGACATAATTCTGGCGCTGGCGCTTCCTTCAGCACATCCATTTTTAGCGCCTCATCCCTTGCCCATTCGCAAATATCATGAGGGTTCAGAAAAGAAGCGACCAATAGAAACGGTTCCTTTTTATGATTACGAATAAAACGGGCACAATACGAAGGTGTGGCAGCATCGTTATAATCCAGAAAATCTGTATTTTGGATGTATTCAAATCCATGCTGGCTTATTTTTGACACTGGGATGGACAAATGCCATTTTCCGACATAGCCCGTTTTATAGCCACCAGCCTGAAATATCTTGCCCATCATCAACAGGCTATCTGCCCAGAGGCCATCCTGCTCCCGGACATTCCCAACGAAACCCGTTTCATGTGGTCGGCGACCACTGAAAATCGCCGTGCGTGAAGGGGCACACAGTGGCTGTACACAGTAGGCACGGCTAAATCGGACACCATTGGCCGCCAACTTATCCATGGCGGGTGTATGAAGATCTGTATTTCCGGCGGCACTCATCGCATCCGCTGTTTGCTGATCGGTCATGATAATCAGGATATTCGGCTTTTGCTGGGCCTGCGCTTTTATCATACCGAACATAAACAATAAACCAACAGCTATTGCTGCCACACCTCTTACAGGAAAGTCTTTTTTTCGATAGGTTGGATCCTTATACATCATTCAAGTTTTTTAGCTATTTCTTATCACCCAAACTTAGCAGTTAAGTTCCCAACTCTCTTTCAAAATGGATTAAATGTTTTTCAATTTGGGTTAATTAAACTAGATATCCGCATGATTAGTCGCATTTTCATTAAGAAAACGATTTCGAATATAATTCCCTGCGTTTACTATTGGGGATAAATCTTTTTTCCTAAATTGCTTGTAATGAAAGCAGCTTTTTGGGGAATACTATTTTATTGTTTCCTCCTCCAGAGTTCCATTTATGGACAACCAATTACCAATACCGCTGAAAACAAATATTTTAGAACGATTTCAGTAGACCAAGGACTATCACAAAGTACAGTGTTTGTCGTGCAACAGGATCGTCTTGGATTTATATGGCTTGGCACACAAGATGGACTCAACCGTTATGATGGCAATACCGTCACGGTATTCCGGCCCAACAAAAAAGACAATAGTAGCATTTGTTCGGGTTATATCCGAAGCTTATTTATAGATCAAAAAGGAATGCTTTGGGTGGGCGGTGACAAGGGGGTCAGTCGTTATAATTATAAGAAAGAACAGTTTGAAAATTATCCGCTGCCCGTAAAACCAGGTGAATGGTATATTTCCAGTATTGCTACCGACAAAAACAATACCCTATGGATCGCTTCCAATTCAGGAGAAATTTATTCCCTGGATTCCACAAACAACCGTTTTATACCCTTTGATTACCACCCAAAGGGGGGAACCTTCGGTTCTATTCAACAATTACTTTTCATCAACAATCAGCTATTTCTTGCGACTGATCATGGTCTGTACGAGCTGGATCCTGTCCGTAAAATAGCGAAACCCCGACAACAAAATAATATCAACACCCGTATCAATGCACTTCTGCAACAGGGACATTTGTTATGGTTGGGCTCCGAAAATAATGGCCTATTTTGTCTCGATCTCCAAAAAGATCAAATCTCACGATACATTCACCAACCGAGCAAAACCAACAGTCTAATCGACAATGAGATTCGCAGCATGTCATGGGGACCGACAGGTCAGCTCTGGGTCGGCACATTTCGTGGCCTATCCATTCTGGATACGCGCACAAACACCTTCAGCAATTATGAACATCAATCCAGCCAATATAATACCTTAAGTCAAAATTCAGTTCGATCGATCTATAAAGACAGACAGAACGGCATGTGGCTTGGTACTTTTTTCGGAGGTGTCAATTATTACCATAAAGATGATATACGTTTCAATATACTCAGCCAAACAACAGGCAGTGTTTTGTTAAATGATCAAGTGGTCAATACGATTAAAGAAGATCCAGATCAAAATATCTGGATCGGCACCAATGATAAAGGGCTCAATATCTGGAATCGGAAAACAAATCGACTGAGCTTCTTATCGCATTTAGAAACCAATTCCAGTAGTATCAGTTCGAATAATATCAAAGCCATCGAATTTGACCGCGACGGCTTTGCCTGGATAGGTACCTTTAATGCCGGTCTGAACGTCGTAGATAAGAAAACCGGTGGCGTAAGAAAATACCTGCATAATCCAAAAGATCCTTTTTCCATTAATAGTGATGTCGTGAATGCTTTACTTCATGATCAACAAAATCGCACTTGGGTAGGTACTCGGAATGGACTTAGTTATTTCGATCGACAGCAGCAACGTTTTATCCGATTTGATCATGATCCAAAAGGCAAAAAACTCAGTGCCAATGGGATCACTTCTTTATTGCAGGACCGCAAAGGAAGAATATGGATTGGTACAGTCAATGGTATGAATGTCCTTCATTCGAGTCTGACTCGACTTGATGTATTTGCGGGTAACACTCTTTCCAATGAACTGGTCAATTGTATCGCAGAAGATCAACATGGCCGCATTTGGGTGGGTACCCGGGATGGGCTGAGTCTTTTTGATGAAAAACAACAACGTTTTGTTCCCTATAGCACAAAAGACAAGGCCACAGAGGGTGCCATATTTGGGATCCAGGCAGACGATCAGGATGGTATTTGGGTTTCGACCAGCAAAGGATTGGTCAAGCTCCACGGCAGCCTTGACAAACACCATGTTTTCAATAATCGAGCAGGCATGGGCAATATACAGTTCAGTTTACCTGCTTTTTGTAAAACGCGCGACGGTATGGTTCTCTTCGGGGGATTGAATGGTCTGATCTACTTTTATCCCCAAACAATCCAACTTACCCCCATTAAGCTCCAGGTGACTTTTACGGGTCTGGATATCTTTAACACACATATCATTTCAGGAAAAAATGACAATATACTGGACAATTCCATTAGTGAGACCAATAGTCTGCGCCTACCCCATGAGTATAGGCAGTTTACAGTGTATTTCAGCACATTCAATTATATTTCTCCCACCAGTATCCAATATCGCTATCGCTTACTAGGTTTCGACAATCACTGGCAGCTATGTGACAATATTCCTAAGGCCGTTTTTACAAATTTAAAATCGGGAGACTACACACTTGAAGTACAAGCTATTGGCCCAATGGGCGAACAAAGTGCTGTCCGCTCGCTCGCCATTCATGTGTTGCCACCATGGTGGCAGAGCAATATATTCTTCCTATTCTTAATAGTTGCATTTGTCGCCATGGCTTATATCGCCTATAGTGTGATCAACGAACGCATCAAAGCAAGACAGACATTAAAGAAAGAACGAAATGATAGAGAAAGAGCAGAATATTTGAACAGGATGAAAATGGATTTTTTCACCAATATTTCACACGAATTCAAAACACCTCTTACCCTTATCATTGCTCCTTTGGAGGAAATACTCAACAACACAATACCGGAAAAAAAACTTCGAAAGTATCATGACCGCATGCTGGGCAATGCCCTACAACTTTATCAATTGGTCGATCAATTGATGGATTTTCGTAAGACCGAAGACGGACTAAAAAAATTGGAACTTGAGCAGGGGGATATCGTTGCATTGTTGCGACGGATCTATTCCTCTTTTCTGGAGCTCTCACACAACAAACAAATTAAGTACTATTTTAAAGCCAATTGCTCCGTCTGCTTTTGTTATTTCGATTCCGATGCCATCGAAAAAATATGTAACAATCTCTTGTCCAATGCATTCAAATATACTGGTTCCGACGACACCATCACCTTGGACTTTGAATACCGGGATGGTCTGATTCTGCTGACCGTAAGCGATACTGGAGTCGGTATTGCTGCAGACGATCACGCGAAGGTTTTCGACCGCTTTTTTCAGGTCAATCAGAATGATGCGAATTGGGGATCAGGCGTTGGTCTGGCATTTGCAAAAAGCTTAGTAGAGTTGCATCAGGGAACCATCAACATTGACAGCGAGTTGGGAAAAGGCACAAGATTTATCGTGGCATTACCTATCAAAAGTGACCAATACGATGTAGAAAAGCTCAGCGCAGAAATAAGTCTTCCACTATTGTTGGACAATCAGACTTTTATTGCAGCAGATGCTGACGAGATTGTCTATCCGACTCCCGATACCTTAGAAACTCGCGATCAAAAACTACTCATTGTGGACGATAATATACAGATTGTCGATTATCTGGCAGGTTATTTTGAAGATCGCTTTTCGATAATAACAGCCTACAATGGTCAGGAGGCTCTACAGCTCCTCGAGACAGAGGCACCTGATATTATCATCTGTGATGTGATGATGCCCGAAACCAATGGGATCCAATTCTGTAAAAAAATCAAACAAAATATCATTACCTGTCATATCCCCGTGATATTGCTCACGGCCAAAGGCGAACCGGTAAGTCAGATAAAAGGATTGGAAGCTGGCGCTGACGATTATGTCACCAAACCATTCTCAATCCAGGTATTGGAAGCCAAAATCCACAATATCATCCGATCCAGAAGGCGGTTGAAAGAGTACTATTCAAATAGCACAGAGCTAGTACCCGAAAATATTGCGCTCAACAATCTAGATGAAGAATTCTTGAAAAAAGCCATCCAGATTGTTGAATCAAATCTCAAAGATCCTGATTTTTCAGCACTGAAATTCTGTCGGGAAATTGGTATGAGCCGCTCCAGTCTATACTTAAAATTGAAAGCAATTACCGGTGAATCAACTTCCGATTTTATACGGCGTATCAAGTTCAAAAAAGCGGCCGAACTGATCGAAACCAAGAAATACTCAATTACCGATGTCGCCTACCTAGCGGGGTTCAATTCCGTTTCGTATTTTTCGACCTCATTCAAGCAATACTTTGGTTATTTACCCACAGAGCATCTATCAAGAGTAAACGAAAAATAACAAAATCCCCGGTAATCAGGCTGAACTATTCAATAAATCAACCTGATTACCGGGGATTATTTTTTTGTATCCTATAAAGTCCACTAAGGAACGACAGAAGGTATCGGTAGATTGGTACAGTTGGTTGTCCTATCTTTTCCATTTACCTTTTCTGTTAGTGTCGTTTGTTTCGGATCAAGCTTTAATAGCTCCTTACTAGTCTTAACGGTCAGCATTGCGGGCTTATCTGCATCCAACTGAGCCTCGATCTGGACGTCACCAATCTGATAATGTCCCGGTGACAGTTCTGTTATTTTCTGGATGCCCATTTCGTTGTCATTCAATTGTAGTATAGCTAAAAATCGCATATTTTTTGATTTCTGTGCCGATACATAGGAGCAATGAAATTGGTTAGCCACATCACCATATTTCTTTTTAAAATCCACAACCGGCGAAAAGAACTGATCTGTAAGTGATGATTTTAGCGTGCCTGACCCCGTCACAAAAGCCTCTGCATAGTTTTCAGCTGTTTTTAGTGTAAGTAAGCCCTCTTTACTTAAATTAGGTTGATCCATTGTATGCAATAGAAATGTCCAGTCTGACTCCTTTCTCGCCTGCAAAACATCATAAATGATCACCATATTGCGCGGTAAAAACACAAGATGTCGTTCAAACAGGTCAAGCTGTGCGTCACCAATACCAAACCCGGCCGTCTGCGGGATATTGCTTTTTGTACTGAGTTCCAAAAATTGCTTATCCACTGTTGGGCGATAGGCCATCGTCGCATCACCACAGACATACCCTATTTGTCCGCCATTAATAAAACGTTTGATCCAGCCATAACCTTCATGCCCAAATGCCTGTCCGAGCCCATTGACCAGTACGCCATTGTGCGCGCGTGTATGCCGGTAGGAAGTGAGCGAATGTGCATCGGCAAATGATGTATAATAGCCCGTAGAATAAAATACCGGTGCTCCCTTACGTGAAATATTAAAACAGTTCTGATTCGCGTGCATATGCCCTTTGGCACCGAAGGGCGAAGAACGGAAATACAGCGCCATATCATGCTGACTATTCAGCAGATCGGTATGGAAAGCAGCGATTCCAACCCCCTTGAAGAGCTTGCCCCGTTCCATTTTTTCTGGCGTTGTGACCGCATTAGCGTCAAATTTTATATTATTGACAATTTGATACCAAGGCTCCGTAGCCGCCAATTTTTTTTCTGGATTTTTATCCGCTTTCAATAAGCTAGCAAATCGGTATAGTGCCTTAGGATCCTGATTTTCCTCGCCTTCCACCAATAGCATGGCATGGCCAATGTTACCTAGGTTCACGCGATCGTGCATATCGCCAAAACCCGATACCCGGCCATTCACGGGAGCAAAATAGAAATAATAATCCGCCAGGTTTTTATACCAGTCCATTTGAAAAACATCGACTCCACAGGATTTCTTGAGCAACAATGCCATATCGACGATAGCGGATTTATTTACACCAAAATACCCTTCACCTTCAGCCCAGCCCCCTTCTTGTGTCGCAAGATTAGGGAAACGCGCAATGAACAGTTCATACAAATATTCCAGCATTTCTTTACTTGCTGGAAGCTCGTCCAGGGTAGCCAAAGCCGCAGTAAAATTGCCTGCCAGTTCCATTTGCCAAAAATGGTTGTCCACATGCCGCGCTTCGGTAAGCCCCGGCCATTTGTGTAGACCATGTTTAAGTTGTTTGTCAATGACTGACAATATCTTGGTTTTGGTCTCTGTTGACAGCTCATTAAATAACACATCATATCCTTTTGCTAATGCCGCCAATACCTGAGACCCCAGTAAGTCATCGGTCGGCCAGGTCAACAGTATAGCTGTCCGCTTCAATAAGGCCTCCTTCAGCGTCTGTTTACCAGATAGCACATAAGCTTCCAGCAACTGATTATACAGATCCACCTGTTGGTTACCAATAATATTCAATGCCCGCTGTCTCGCCGGATTGTCATTAATAACAGATTCACAAAATATTTCCGCAGTCAGGGCATTTTCACCCGCTTTAATGATTTTTTTATACAATGGATGCTGTGGCGCATCTTTGCGTATCTGCGTCAAGCTCCTACCCTGATTCATCACCCGAGGGTGTCCAACTGACATCCGCGACAGCAGCGTTCTAAAATCCGGTGTTATTATCCCAGATGCGTTGGAGCCAACGGTAAAAGAATAAATTCCCTTCGTACTCACATTCTTTCCCTCAATAATATCGTATTTCCAAAACCATTTTCCAGCAACGAGTGTCTGATGGATATTAAAAAAACAGTACCGCTGCTCGTCGCTCCTGATGGTACTATTGGCCGCGAATAGAGAATCCCTACTCAGGTATATCCTGTAGTTGACATCGCTATGATTGTTATACTTTTCGGATGCCCACAAAAGAGCGGGCGAACTATTGAATACTTCGATCTTATCGGGATAAGCTGATTGACGCCATTCTTCGATAACTGCGCTGGGCAATGTATCCCGGACAGCATTACGACCACTTATGGGGCTGCTCAGCAGCGATGCGATGACAATTGGAATAATCATAGTTTTTCTATTTTAAGTTTATGGAGCTCCCCTGCTGCCTCCTTATCCAATACCCATATTACATTCGGATTCATTTGTAAATAAGAAGCAGGTATCTCATCTGACATAGCACCTTCGATAGCACGCTGAACAATCGAAGCTTTACTTTTCCCCCAACCAACCAGGATAATTTCCCTTGCGGCAAGTATGGTACTTACGCCCATAGTAATTGCGTGCGTGGGTACCGTCGATATACCATCAAAATCCTTTGCGGCATCTTCAATTGTCAGTTCATGCAAGGCCACGAGTCGGGTCGTGGAATCTGCCCCTACGGGTGGTTCGTTGAAACCGATATGCCCGGTACGGCCAATGCCAAGCAGCTGTATGTCAATCCCCCCTACAGCCTGTATTTTCTCATCATAAGCGCGGCAATAAGCGGCGATATCTTCCTTCGCAATGCTGCCATCAGGAATATGAATTTGCTGTGCAGGGATATCGATATGACGAAAAAGATGTTGCTGCATAAACTTGACATAGCTCTGTACTGCCGTAGGCTCCATGGGGTAATATTCGTCTAGGTTAAAGCTGACGACATTCGCAAAACTGAGTCCTTCTTCCTGATGCATCCGTACCAGCTCTTCGTAGATATAGATCGGCGAGGATCCCGTAGCCAAGCCCAAAACAGCTTGTCTGTTTTCTTTCTGTCGCTCTCTGATCAAGTCGCCGATGTGGTTGGCAACCGCTTTGGATGCTTCAATTTTATTAGGGTATACTTTTATTGCCATTTTATTTTTATTGGATATTTTACCTCTATCGGGCGCATTTGAATGCACCAAACTTATTTTTTCTTACGTTGTATTGTTTTATTATTTATAAGTGGTTTGGCATAGCAAGCAATATAAAACAGATAACCAAGTGTAATAAACAAGAATACCATGGCATAACGCAGTCCGATCAGGTCGCCAAGGGTACCAATAATAAAAGGGACAAGTGCCCCGCCAAATATCCCCGAGCAGAGGATTCCCGAAAAGGATCCATGATGGCTACTGATGGAATTTAAAGCGAGTGAGAACACAATGGAAAACATGACCGAAATTGTAAATCCCGCAGCAGAAAATGCCCACATCGCGAGCTCCTTATTACCAAAGAGCGCAAGCCCAAGGATGATCACAGATAATAAGGTCGCGATTTTTAATAACGTTCGTGAATCCATGAGTTTCAGTAGCAACAATCCCAGGAGGCAACCGATGGTCATCAGGCCCCAGAAGTTCGCAACGATTGTCGCCCCACTTGTGGTCGGATCCACCCCATGGTATCGTTTTAGAAATTCGGACATCCAATTCGCTAATGATTGCTCCGTCCCGACATAAGCTACAATACCCCAAAAAAACAACCAAACGGATCTATTTTTCAAAAGCTCAACATATACAGTCGTGGCTCCAGCTTTTTCATCTGCTTTCAATTGAACCCTAGGCATCTTAATCAACATCAGGATAATCATCACAGCAATGAAAATAAACACAAAAAGCCAATATAAAGCCGTCCAATGTAGTCCATTCCGTACCAATCCGCTTAATAGAGCGACAACGGGATTACCTGCTTCCGGTGCTGCCAAGGCCTTCATTAAATAGGAAAAAACAAAGGGACTGATAAAGGATGCGAGGCCAAACACCAACTGCCCCATAACCGAAAAAAAGGCAAAATTTTCCTCACCGCCAGCAGTACGCATCAACGGATTGATAATGACCTGTAACATTGCCATGCCAATGCCGATGATAAATAATGAAGCCAGTGCGATACCATAGCTTGGGTTTAGCGCGAACAACAGCGCCCCCATCAGGTTCAGGCTAAAAGCGATCAGCATTGCCTTCTTCTCCCCCAACCTTTCGATCATCATACCAGCCGGGATGGACATAATACCGTAAGCCAGAAAGAAAGAGAAAGGTAAAAAAGAGGCCATCGTAAGACTCAGTGTGTAGGTCTCGATAATAATGGGCATCAGTGGTCCCAATATGTTCGTGACAAAGGATATGACGAACCAGATCAGCAGGATCACGGCGACTAAAAAATTGTTTCTATTTTGCATCGTTATTTTTTTGAAAGCTTCATTTAAGCCTTAATGATGATATGTTCTTTTCTTATTATATTATCCTTTTCGACTTTTTCCAGCGCCTTTGCTGCGCATCCCAGCATTCCTGCCCGGTTGCCCAGCGACGCCGATACCAGTGTTGTATGTTGCATTGTGGCAGGCATGGCAGTATGTTGTACCCGTTTTGAAATCTCCTGGATATAAAAAGCTCCAGCTTCGCTAATACCACCGCCGATGACTATTTTTTGAGGGCTAAAGATATTCACAAGACTAGCTATCCCTGTTGCCATATAATCAAAATGGTTGTGCATAGCCAATATTGCATGGGCGTCATGTTGTATATATTTATCGACAATCACTTTGCCATCGACTGCCAGCTGCTTATGAGCGGTCAATTCCCTATAATTATTTACAAGTGCTGTTACAGATGCATAGACTTCAAAACAGCCTTTGGCACCACAGGTGCAGGGAGTTCCATTGTGCTGTAGAATGATATGTCCCAATTCAGCACCACGGTTTTTAAAGCCCCCATGTAATTGGCCATTGATGACCACTGCTCCACCGATACCGGTACCTACCGTAATAAAAACAATATCGGTACAGCCTTTTCCGGCACCGTAGGCCAATTCGCCATAGCCCATCATATTGGCGTCATTATCGATTAGAACATCATAACCTGTCTCTTGCTTTAAAATATCCCCTAAGGGCAAATTTTCAAATCCGGGCAGGTTATCCGCTCCGCCAATAATCACATTATTGTCCACAATTCCAGGGAAACCAATCCCCACATAAGAGATCGCCTGCTCTGTTTGCTGTGCACACTGCTGGATGGCATTGACCATGTATTTTATCACGGCCTGCTCTGTCTCAGCTCCATCTAGCGGCTGCAGAAAACAGTCTAAAATTTTGCCCGAATGATCAATCAGCCCGCATTTTAGCGAGCTGCCACCTACATCTATTCCAATTACACAAGATTGTTCCATTGATTTAAGTTCTTAAAAAAAACACTGTTATTTTAGATAGTCATAGGCCGATTTCAGATTAAAACGTTGTTGCATCGCTTTAGTTGGCTGCGGTCTTTTATCTTCTTCACTAAAATAAGGTGCTCTATCCCAAACTTTAACATCCCCCTTCACCATACGTGGATCAGCTGTCTTCACCAGATAATCATCCATTTTCTTGATCAAATCTGCCTTTATCGCAGCATATTTAGGGTCATTGGCCAGATTGTGAAGCTCATCCGGATCGTTCTTGATATCAAATAATTCGATTGCCGGTCTTTTTCCCATACCAAGATGGAAGAAAGGTTTTACGGCAGGATCGTCCTTATGTTCCATCAGGTAATACTTGGTTTCCCCGGGCCAGTTTAGCATATAAGGATCAATATCACCATAGAAAGGCGGATCACCTGCCGGCCAGCGGTCCGGTTCAAAATTACGGATCAATAAAAATTCTTTGGTTCGTATAGCTCTACCTGGGTAACCTAACCCATGTTGCCTGACAAAAGCGTGTCTTTCCCTTCCCAATACCACAAAATTGCGCTCTTCAGCGTCTGATGAAGGTGTTTTTTCCAGCACAGGAACAAGGCTTTTTGCTGTCATCTGTGTAGGAACCTCCACACCTGCTAGCTCCAAAAAGGTAGGTGCGAGATCGTTCAAAGTAACCATATCTTCGGCCACCACTCCTTGTTTAAACCTCCCCTGCCAAGATATAATCAAGGGAACATGGGTACCAAAATCATATAGATTGGCCAGGCCACGTGGCATCTGCCAACCATTGTCACTACAGACGACAATGATTGTATTTTCCCATTCACCACTTTTCTTCAGTTCATCCAACGCCTGCCCCAACTCCCGATCAAATTGTTCCACTGCAGCATAGTAATCCGCAATATCACCACGAACAACAGGTACATCCGGCAAATATCCCGGTACCTGTACCTTAGTCGAATCAATACCAGCTTTTGTACCCGATCCTTCTACATAAGGACGATGAGGCTCGTGACTACTGATCCAATAACACCAGGGATCTTCGGTCTTTTTGAGCTGCATAAATTCATTAAAGCTATGATAAGGATTGCCTCCGGGATTTCTTTTTCGGCCATTGGCTTCAAAACTACCGGGTCCCCAGCCCTTGCCATTGAAGCCAACCTGGTAACCTGATGATTCCAGGAGATCCGGATAAATAGGATATTGAGTAGGTAAAATACTCCACAAATTTGCGCCTTCTTTCAGACGCCATACGTCCTGTCCAGCAAGCAGGGCTGCCCGTGAAGGTGTACAGGAGGGCGAGCTGCAAAACGCGTGCGTGAAGCGTACCCCTTCATGAGCAATTCTATCCATATTGGGCGTACGTACCATCTCGTCACCATAACAACCAACATGCTTGGCATATTGATTATCAGACATAATAATTAATATATTGGGTCTCTTGGGTCCATCCCCTTCAAGAGCTTGCACATGCCCAGTGATAAATACGACAAGCCCGATTGTTGCTAAAATTGTTGTGAATCTCTTAATCATTACTTATTAATCATTGATTATCATTTTACCAACCCGGATTCTGGCGGGCAATGGTTTTATTTACATCGGTTTCGTTTTGTGGAAAAGGGAACAGTTCGTGTTTACCGGCCACAAAATTGGTTCCCGCAGGGTAGGTATAATTTGTACCTAGCTTTTTCATCATTTCGGAGGCTTGGCTAAGCTTGGTTCCCAATAGGTTCCAACGTATTAAATCCGCTCTACGCATCCCCTCAAAGCAAAGTTCCTTAGAACGTTCCTCAACAATGATATTAAAAAATTCATCTTTATTCTTTCCTTTTGCGACATACACCTGTTCAGTTGTCGGCTTTGGCGCCAGCGAGGCAGTCACGACAGCATCTTTACCACCGCCACCTGTCACTGTCACTGTTGGGACAGTTGTATAGTTATATCCAGGATTGAGTAATGTGATCGCAGAAACCTTTCCACTGCTGTTGCGTGTGGCACTAGCGGCTGCATAGCTGCCCCCACCTCCAGAAATCTGGATCGTCGGTGCAGCTGTATACCCACTGCCACCATCGGTCAAGGTTAAGGTCAGACTATTACCCGGCATATCTAAGCCATAAGCCCGTCGTCTGACCTGGTTGATTGCATCCAAAGCGATATCGTTGGGGCCGTTATTTAGTTCGTTTTCAATTTCAGCACGCATCAGCAGTAGATCGGCATAACGCATGACGACATAATTGGTCGCACCGTAGCTTTGATCACCACTGACTGCCTTCATATATTCCATGCTCCATTTTCCCGCAGTCCAGTTGCGATCGTTGACGGGCGCGTAATCCCGCGTATAGGAACTACTGCTCGCTACGTAGTTAACACGGTACCTACCGATTGAAAAGTCGCGTCGGATATCATTGGCAGCAAAACTTTCATAAAAAGGCCGGAGGACATTACATCTTGCCGAGCCAGCACCATTGACACTATTAAAATTACCTATTCTGGAGGCACGCGCGCCTGTACCTGTAGTTGTATAAAACCCAATTTCGAAGATACTTTCGGTCGGCTCCAGGACATGTTTGCACTGATTGACAAACACCTGTGGATAACTCGGATTGAGTTTATAAGGATTTGCCGCCATGATATCGTTTATCTGTTGCTGCGCCAGAAGATAATAATCCTTAAAATTCGCAGGTCGTTTCATCGTCCCATCAACCTGCAAAGAATAACCTCCTGCATATAAGGCTACACGAGCCAACATGGCTTTTGCGCTCCATTTATTTACACGTTCATCAGTAGGGACAGCAGTAGGCAATAATTCGATAGCCTCCTGCATATCCTTGATCACCTGTGCGAAAATCGTGTACCTGTCGACAAGACCGCCGCGGAGATTTTCACCAGCTTTTGAACTCGTGATTTTAAAAGGGACATCGCCCCAAAAACGGATAAGTTCGGAATAATAAAAGCCCCGTAGAAATTTAGCTTCCCCTATTAAGCGGTTCAAATCAGCTTTTTCACTAGTTGTACCATTGGTATACCGGTCCATTTGTGGTATTTTTTCGATTACATCATTGGCGCGGTCGATCCCCTTATAGAGTACACTCCAAGCTTGATAGTACATATCCGTTTCGGGCAGTCCAATGTAATGCCCTATAACCCGCCAGTTGTCAATTCCATTTCCAAACATCTGGCTATTATCGTTATCATAATCAAATACCAGGGATATATTCCAACCATATCCATCTTGGGTAGCAGGCGCTTCATATATCCCCATGACAGCCATTTGAGCTTCGTCGACGGAGGCTTTTGGAGTTAAGAAATTATCATCGGTAAACGAAGAATATGCTTTGGTATCCAGCATTTTATTGCAAGAGCTGGTGACCATGACCTGTGCAGAAAGTAATATCGGCAACAGTAGATTGAGTGATTTTATTCTTTTCATTTGAATACTTTTTTAGCGTTAGGGAGCTTTGTTATAAAGAAACATTTAGGCCCACAATAAAGGACTTTGCACGTGGGTAAGCACTGAAATCTACACCTGGTGTGAGTCCCCCATTATTCACCACACTCACTTCCGGATCATAACCTGTATACTTGGTAAATACATGCAAGTTGTAAGCTGTTACATACACACGTACATTGCTTAATTTTGCTTTTTGCACCCAGGCCTTAGGCAGTGTATATCCTAAGCTGATGTTATTGATCCGCAAGAATGATCCATCTTCAATAACACCACTATGCTGTCTGCCGGGACCTCCCAGGTAGGAAGGCATCGTTTTTCCCTTATTTAGATTCTCGAGTTCTGTAGGATCCGTGACACGTTGGCCTGCGGCATTGATCGTCATCCAACGGTTATTGCTGTTAAAAATATCGAGGGTATTTAAAAATCCTGTCGGTGAGGAATTATTGAGTACATTAGCATTGTAGATATCGTTGCCCACAGCAAAGTTTAGAAATACACTCAAGTCAAGACCTTTGTAGCTCACCGTATTATTGATACCACCTGAATATTTGGGATTGGCATTACCAATAATAGTACGGTCGGCGTCTGTAATTCTACCATCCGGTACACCATCGGGTCCGCTGATATCTTTGAATTTCGCATAGCCAGGCTGTACAGCACGGTTATCCTGTACCGCATCCTGTTTTAACGTATAGGTATTATTGGCCGCATCAAAATTAAAATCACCGACCTGGTATAAGCCATCCGCCAGATACCCATACATAACCCCTACAGGTTGGCCTACCTGTAGTATAAAGTCGTTATAGGTGCTGTAACTGTTCAGTACTTTGGATTTTTCATCGTTGCTCAATCCAAGTACCTTGGTTTTGTTAAATGCGATATTCAAATTCGTGCTCCAATTCAGCTGTTCATTTTTAACATTTACGGTATTTAAGGTAAGTTCGAGTCCTCGACTGGAGGTATTTCCTATATTCTGAAACTGTGTGGTAAAGCCCGAACTTGACGGTATACGTGTGTTAAACAACAGGTTTTTTGAACGATTGTCATACAACTCAGCACTTAACGTGATACGCTGCTTAAAAAAACCCATATCAACTCCGATGTTCACTGATTCATTCGCTTCCCACTTTAAATCAGGATTGGGTAGGTTATTGCGGTAAGCAGAATTTACAATCTTATCATTCAGCGGATAATAGCCCGTGCCATAAATGCTCAAAGCCGAATAATTAGCAATCCGATTGTTACCTGCCTGGCCATAGCTCAGGCGCAGTTTCAAATCCGAAAAAGCAGTTGCCTTTTTCATAAACTCCTCTTCGATCACCCGCCATGCAAATGCTGCCGAAGGAAAATATCCCCAACGATTATTGGCTCCAAATTTGGAAGATCCATCAGCCCGCAATGTAGCTGTAAAGAGGTACCTATCTTTAAATCCGTAATTGACACGTCCGAAAAAAGACAGCAATTTGTCCTCTTCCGCAAGGGAAACAGGAGCTTCCAACAGCGTTCCCATCGATAGGTCATTCCAACCGTTATTCACTGTAGGGAACTGGCGGGCTCCCGTACCAAAACTTTCGGAATAATTATACAGGTACTCCTGACCGGCGGTAACATCCAGTTTATGAATCTCATTAAAGGTTTTGTTATAACTCAGGGTATTGCTATAATTGAAGCGCGTATCCTTAGCTTGGCTGATGCTGCCAAAAGCCCCCGCATTACGAAAAGCGAGTATAGACTGTGCTTCGTTAAACTGCTTATATTTATTGTCCCTCACGGTATATCCGACCAGTCCCCTATAGATCAGATTTTTTGTAAAATTATACTGTGCTGTAGCACTTGCATTGAGTATATTGATTACCCGTTCACGTGGTCTCGTCTTGATCGTCAATATTGGGCTTTGAAGTGCCGGATTGGTCTGATCATCCAAAGGGTCGATCTCATAATCCATCAACGCTTCATCCTCGGCAGACGTACGGCCTGCCACGGGTCGGTATTGCAACAGGTTCTGAAGCATGGATAGCCTTGCATTGCCACCCTCAGCAGGCGACAATCCATTTATTTTCTGATTTGAATAATTTACAATTGCATTTACGGTAAGCTTTTCGCCTACTTTTTGAGTCAGCGTAAGTTTACCTATGTTTTTGGCTGAAGCACTGTTGAGCATGACCCCTTCATCTTTATTACGTGCAAGAAAAAGATTAAATTTAGATTCACGCGTACCACCATTCATACTTATTTTATGGTATTGATTCCATACAGACTTGCCAAACACCTCTTTCTGCCAATTGAATCCAGGGTTATTGCCATAATAATAACTCAACGAATCGTAGGTACCGTATCTTTTGGTAAACTGCTCCAGTTTTATCGCATCGCTTAGCGATCTTTCATACTCCAACAACAGATATTGATAGGCATTTAGCACCGGAAGTTCATCAGTTACCTTTTTGGCACCTGCATAGCCATCATAGTTAATGCTGACCTTACCCACTTTAACCTGTTTTGTTGTCACGAGCACCACTCCATTAGCGCCCCGTGCGCCATAGATCGCTGCGGCAGAAGCATCTTTTAACACATCAATAGATTCGATGTCCATTGGATCCAAAAATGCAAGTCCATCGGTTTGAGGCACACCATCCACCACGTACAGAGGTTGGTTACTCTGGCTGATGGAAGTCCCGCCCCTGATTTTTATAGAAGGTTCAGCACCTGGAGAACCATCGTTCATAGCGACCTGAACGCCCGCTAAGCGGCCTTGTAATGCCTGCGCGACATTCTGCACCGGTACCTTAGCCAACTCCTCCCCTTTTACCGAGGAAATGGCACCTGTCAGATCTTTCCGTTTCTGCGTACCGTAACCAATGACAACGACCTGTTCCAGACTCCGGTCTTCCTCCTGTAGCGTGACATTGATCTCTCTCTGGTTGGCAACCCCCTTTTCGAGGGACTTGTAACCTACGAAAGTAAAGATCAACTGCCCATTAGCAGGACTGCTGATTTCATAAGAACCATTGTTTTTTGTTACTGTAGACCGATTGGTCGTTTTCTCCCGTATGGTTACACCAGCTAATGCCCCCCCTGCGGCATTCGATACTTTGCCTCTGACGGTAATAGCTTGTTGCGCTAAAACACCATAGACACATGCGGCGAGCATAATAAATAATAATACTACTTTCTTCATTTTACATGTAATTTAGGTAATTGGTAAAAACAGAATTCCCGGAGCGATCAACCTACTTCCTTTGCTTAAGACATCATAAAAAAGCCAACATCTGACTGTTTTCAACTACGGTTTTAAAAAATCTTGATTTGATCTTTGGAAATGCTGTTTTTCTTATTCACTAAACTAGTCGAAAACGACAGAACAAGCATTTCAATTTGCGTTTTTATTTTTTTGATTTGGGTTATTTTTTTTCAAAAAAACCCAACCAAAAGCATCATCCAATTTAAAACCAAGGGGTTAACACCTTTAGAAAAACATAAAAATAATGTATCCAAATTCAGCTGTATCCAAGCAACGTATTTCAACGCAGCAATAAATTTTAACCCATTTCTAAAAAACAAAAGCCCATTCTGAAAACCACGCTTGAGGTTGTTCACTACTTTTATCAGCGTTATTTCATTTTATTTTGACACGCCTAAAAACCAATACATGAACAAGAGATTATCTTTTATTACGGCTGCACTTATTTGCATTATTCCAACACAGAAATCTTTTTCGCAGCAAGCGAAATCCTGGTTTTCAAATGCTATTAAAACCATCGATTATCAGCTGACCCATGCTGCCCAAACCTATACACCGGGAAAGAATCCTCGGTCGGTGACCTGCGACCAGGTGCGCTTAGCAAATACCAGAGACTGGACGACCGGTTTTTTCCCGGGATCATTATGGTATGGATACGAACTTACGGGCAATACAACTTTGGCGGTCGATGCCAAAAGATTTACACTGGCCTTAGACTCCATTAGATACGTCACCGACACTCATGATCTCGGTTTTATGCTATACTGTTCTTATGGTAACGCATGGCGTCTGACAAAAGATAAGGCTTACTTACCAGTCTTAGAAGATGGCGCAAAGCATCTTGCGGCGCGCTTTAATCCTAAAATTGGTGTTATACGCAGTTGGGATTTTGGAAAATGGAAGTTCCCGGTCATCATAGACAATATGATGAATTTAGATTTTCTTTATTGGGCAGCAGCACAGTATCAGCATCCAGAATATACCAAGATCGCTAGCACCCATGCGTTAACGACAATGAAAAATCACTTTCGGAAAGATTATAGCAGCTACCATGTCATCGATTATGATCCAGCAACAGGCAAGGTGCGGGGTAAAGGTACGCATCAGGGTGTAACCGATGAAAGCGCATGGGCACGTGGTCAGGCATGGGGACTGTATGGCTATGCGATGTGTTATGCCTATACAAAAAATCCAGCATTTTTGGAACAAGCACAACATATTGCCGACTTTATTATGAATCATCCCCGTATGCCTAAAGACAAAATACCTGTCTGGGATTTCGATGTGCACAACGCCTACGATGCGGATGTCGATGGACGCGCTCCGCGGGATGCCTCTGCCGCAGCGGTTATCGCCTGTGGTTTGCTTGACCTCAGTAAAGAAATAAAAAATGGTGAAAAATATAAGGATTATGCTGAAGCTATTTTAGCATCACTTTCATCCGACAAATATCTGGCAGCACCAGGTACCAACCACTTCTTTATTTTAAAACATAGTGTGGGCGCATTTCTATTTAATTCCGAAACAGATACGCCTTTGAACTACGCCGATTACTATTACCTCGAAGCCTTAAAAAAATATGCTGCATTAGAAAAAATCAAACTATAATATCCAATAAAACCAATTTTAAACCATTATGATCAACAAAAACATGAACAAGCGGATTTCAGGCAAACAATGGCTGCCTATCCTGGCCACAGGCCTACTCCTATCCGCATCCTGTAACAAGCACAGCTTGCTGGGAGAAAGCAGCAATATCCTTGGCGGTGTAAAGGCCCTCAAAGCAAACAACCTGTCAACATTTACCGCAACAGATACCATTCTGAATGTAGATTATGAAAGTGGGACAACCGACTCAGGGATTCCCAACCTCCCCGGTAGCGATGCAACAGCGGCAGATGCGGCCTATATGATACAGCCCGGTGCAACGGGCAGCTATGCTGTGGCACACAAAGTCGTATACGGAGATTCCGCCTATTTTGCTGATGGCAACTGGCGTAGTGAAACCAGTACCCGCAATGTAGCCAAGTTCTATCCCGGTGAGGAAAGACGTTATGAATTTAGCGTGTTACTCAAAGACTGGGCGGACTGGGTTTCACCCCAACCTGCGACTCGATCGAATATATTTCAATGTCGAGTTTCAGGTCCTTACTATGTACCTATTATGGTTCGCATTCAACGAAACAGCCTTCAACTCCGACGCGTCGACTCCTCGGCCGTAACCCTTGTATCCGATATCCGACCATACATGAATCAGTGGATAAACGTTAGAATAGATGTCTTATGGAGTATGGATAATACGGGATACATTAAAAGTTATACAAAACTACCTGGACAGACTAGCTATACCTTAAACTCCACGCTTTCCAATATCAGGACATTTACAGGAGATACGACAGTCACGGGTGGTGGTAAATTTGGTTACAGCAAATGGGGCGTCTATGGTGTACCAACCGGCACCACGGGTATTGCCTACCACGATGATGTCCGGATAATCGCATTGGATAACCAAACAAATGCCGTAAATTTAGCCAACAATAATCCGACGGCAAAAAGCAAAATAAGCGACCGTAAAGAGCCTACGGTAGGCAAGTAGACCAGCAATTGCTAATCAATATGTATATGTTCAATAAGATATTTTCGTCCCTTATCCTGGTATTATTTATCAGTATCAGCCAGGGACAACAAGCAGCCCTTACGAAAGAAAGCTTTAGCACGATAAATCTAGACTATCCGGGCCTACAGTTGGTAAAGAAGGCATACGATGCCAATGACTACAACCGTGCGGCCAGCGAATTACTACGTTATTATCGTCAAAAAGACAGTAGCAAAAAACCCGATTTCAGCAATGCCGAACAGGCTATCGAGGTTGGCGCAGCTATCAGCAAAGATATGCAGACCATGGCCGACAATTCCTTATCGCATCATTTTAAGCCCCACAAAGGTTATGGATATTTCGATTATGGTCAGGATATCAACTGGCAGTTATGGCCCGTAAAGGACAATGAAGTACGCTGGCAACTCCATCGTGTCAAATGGTGGACCTCCATGGCCTTGGTCTATCAACAAACCAAACAGGAAAAATATGCAAAAGAATGGATGAATCAGTTTGCTGACTGGGCGAAGAAAAATCCATTGGGTCTATCAGCCGATAATGATAAGTTTGCCTGGCGTCCATTGGAGGTGTCTGACCGGGTGCAGAGCCTCCCGCCTACCTTCAGCATTTTTGTTAATTCCGCGGCTTTTACGCCCCAGTTTTTGATGCTTTTCTTGCAAAGTTATCAGCAACAGGCCGATTATCTGCCCACCAATTATGCAGACAAAGGAAATCATCGACTTTTTGAGGCACAGCGTGTCCTTTTTGCTGGCGTTTCATTTCCTGAGTTCAAAAATGCGCCGACCTGGCGGAAAAGTGGTATAGAAGTCCTCAACGCCGAAATAAAAAAACAGGTATACCCCGATGGGATGCAATTTGAGCTATCCCCCGTATATCATGCCGCAAGTATAGATATTTTTCTAAAAGCTTACCGAACCGCTCAGAAAGCAGGTATGGAAAAGGAGTTCCCTGAAAGCTATCGTCAAACCGTGGAAAACATGGTGATGGCTTTTATTAATATTACATTCCCGAATTACAATCAGCCGATGTTTGGTGATTCATGGTTAGCAGAAAAAAATGTTCGGATAAAACAGTTCCAGTATTGGCTGCAGGTATTTCCCACAAACGAAGCCATCCGTTGGTTTGCCAGTGATGGTCAGCAAGGTCATGCTCCGCAGTGGTTATCGAAAGGATTGACCACAGCGGGTTTTTATACGTTTAGAAATGGCTGGAAAGACCCCGCGACCGTTATGGTTCTGAAAGCCAGCCCTCCGGGAGCTTTCCATGCACAACCTGACAATGGGACTTTTGAACTTTGGGTCAATGGCCGAAACTTTACCCCTGACGCGGGCGTGTTTGTATATAGCGGAGATGCCGAAATCACCAAACTGCGTGAAAGCTACCGTCAGACACGCATACACAGTACGCTGACCTTGGATAACCAAAATATGTTAATAACGGATGCACAGCTGGACAAATGGGAAACCACAAATGACCTGACCATCCTGACCTACAGCAATCCAAGTTATAAGGGATTAGTTCATCAACGTAGCGTACTCTTTATCGACCAAAAGTATTTTCTGATCATTGATCAGGCTATGGGCGATGCTACAGGCGTTGTGGGAACACATTTTGTACTGAAAGAAGACAGCCAAGCGACCTTTGATCACAATAAGAATCGCGTATATACCAACTATGCTGATGGGAACAACCTACTTGTCCAAAATCTCAACAGTGAAAAACCTGCCTTAACAGAGGAAGACGGAAAAGTATCCTATGCCTATCGGAAAGAATCATCACGACCACTTTTTGCTTTTGAACAGCAAAAAAATAATAGCAAACCCCGCAATTTCATCAGTGTTTTATACCCCTACAATGGCCACAAAGCGCCGGTAGTGGAACTCAAAGAAAATGTCGGTAATGATTATCCTAACGGAAAGATCAATATTACGTTAAAAATCGATGGTAAAACACGAACGATTGCTACGCAGCTAAAAAAATAGAACGGCCATCAGACTAATTTTAAAAGCCCTCAAAAGTTAATGCTTTTTGAGGGCTTTCTGTTACACGGAGTTACTGCTCCGTTTTAGCAAGGAGACCACCAATGTATAGATTGCGCTTTACCATTTTTAAAGTACATTCTGATATGGCCATCCAAAATCCCTTCGTTGTCTTGCAGCAATGTGATTAGCCACAATTTCCCCGCTTTATCCATTTCCTGCCGTTCACGCACAGCTGTTGGGAAAAGCAGTTTCATATCTTGCATCGTTGTATTGGCATCTATCCGTATCCCATTGTAAACAATGAAATTTCCATTCAAAAACCAGAATTCTTCTACTGCCACCCTATCCCCACTGGTTTCAAAGCGTGAACCACTTTTGTACAGGTATTTATCATCTGGAGCTTCGGTATCAAAAATGGTGACACAGGGAGATTCATCTTTCAGCAATCGTATACTATCGGGGCGACCGAAAACTTTTTCAAATCCACTTAGGGTAAAAAACCTGTCCAGCTTACCGTTAAACTTGATATCTTCATCTAACATGACATCCCATAATGTATGCCCCTTGCCCGATTTGGTCATGGCTGTTGTGGAACTGCATAACTTGGAAAGATCATGTTCTTGCGTAATACGCTTGTCATATCGCAAGGTCAGGGGATTATCAGGGTCGTTTGTTATATCTAAAAGTTGTCCGGTTTTCTGATGAAATTCCAACCAGCCTACGGCGTGTTCTACCAGTCTTTTTTCTGAAGGGTTTTCCGAAATATCATTAATCACATACAACTTTATCGTCAGCTTTTCAGGGCCTAGGTAAGCCACGGCGGCCTGAACAAGCGTATCACCAAATTGACTAAATGCGATTGCATTGCTTGACTTCACCAACTGCGTTACAACTTGTTCGCAAGAAACAGTATTATTTTTCGGAACGATAATTTTCGCATCAACAGTATCGGTTTTCTGCTGTGCCTTGTTGGTAGACTGTCCCTGGCACGAGAAAAGGACTAATACAAAAAAGACAGCTATTCTTGACATATCATTTTTTAGTTTTGGACAGGGCATCTATTTCCCTGCGGATCTTTATTTCTCTTTGGTTGTACGTTTAAAAATTCTTGTTTCGACAGTTCCGGTTTTCACCATATTTCCCGTTTCATCCCATAGAATCGTTTTTGCCCTTAAATTCAATTTCCCTTTTATGACCTCCATTTCCAGCTCGTCATTAAGTCCCTGCTTGGCTGGGATAAACAAGACCTTTCCTTTTAATTGGGCCCGAAAAGTTCTTGCTGGAGCCTCACCGCTGCCGATGTCTTTAAAACTTGCATATTCCTTTCCCGGTTCAAACCAAATTGCCACAGTATTGGTCTGAAATCGGGTCTCATATGCCCACGTACCCGTAAAAGTAGATTTTATACGATCGGGAATTTCGGTGGTCTGTGCCCCCGAACGGCCGATAAAAAGAATGAATATAATCAATAAAATAGGTCTCATCTATCGTTGATGGCTAAATTAAATTTGTTTATGCAGGCATTTTTAGCATAAGATCAATCCGCAAGCTGATTTCGGTTTATGTATAATCTTATCGTATAATACCATTTTGGCGCTCTAACCAAAGTAACCTCAACAATTTTATTGCCAAAAAGAGTACAATGTAAATTATCGAATATCAATCATACCAAACCCCATTCGATGCATTTACGTACAAATTCGCCAACACTTTTGGTTGCCGTTTTTCTGAACAGATTTTTCCGGTGAGTCCGTACCGTGTCAGGGGAGATAAAAAGTTTTTCTGCGATCTGTGGACTGGAGTTTCCTTTAGCCACCAAAGCCACGATTTCCATTTCACGCTTGGACAATAGCGGAATAGCACTTTTCGGCTCTCGTTGAGAAAGATCAATCTGGCAATAATCATCGCGAGTCCCAATACCGGTCACAAGAACAATTTTATTATTGGTCTGGGTAATATGCTGTATGTCGGTATGGATATTCAATGCAGAGGTCAGACATCCGCGGTCGTCCTTCGCCAAGTGTATGGCCTGGTGATGGAACATGTGATAAGAGCCGTTGGCT
>Ga0213829_1000757_pt1 | contig 26744 bp, 37 predicted proteins | sample MC6MC0896MG_FD_180665 | JGI IMG/M metagenome (GOLD analysis project Ga0213829, IMG submission 180665) | Enriched soil aggregate microbial communities from Iowa State University, Ames, United States - MC6-MC0896-MG | ecosystem: Environmental > Terrestrial > Soil > Unclassified | place: USA: Iowa...
GGGCTGGAGCTATCAAATTCTTTCTCGATCATAAGCGGCGCATGTAAGCGTGTACCCGTGATTTTGCCCGTGTTGCTATCGGTTGGAACAAGCAAGCCGTGACTAAAAGAGAGAATTTCTACGCTACTTTCACGATCCTGAACATCTACAGACCCCCTGATCAGGTTGCCGCCATCGTCTTTAAGCCACATGTAAGCTGGAATAGCCATTTTTAAAACTCCATTTAATGAGGGTAAACCCTCATTAAACGGCTAAAACCGGATCGCAGGTGATACAAATTGTGTTATCGGTATGAGTGATTAAAATTCGTTAAATATTGATATTAATAATAAAAATGATTGATTGATCTCAAACAGTACCGTGCAGCGCCGTTGCTCTTATGTTGCTGGTTTTGCCAGGCAAAAGGGAATAACGATGGCATGTATACCGATTTACCCGCCCCGCGGGCTGGAGATATTACGCGAACACATCAGGCTTGCGCGGGCGCGTCACGGAGTCCAGGATATGGCTACCCCGCTTACGTATACGTGGTTTTATGAGCGAGTAAGAAACGGCGGGGTGTGGGATTACAAACAACAAAAACGGGCTTACGCTGACTTCGGGAATTTTCATTACGGCGCAGTGGGTTATGCAGCGTGCATACCTGCAAAGATTTTGCTTATTGCCGCCGGCGCGGCGCAGTGGAAAGCCGGCACATCAAGACCAGAGTGGGGGAATTTTACGGGGGCTCCGCCGTTTGGTGATGATCCGATGGACCAATTTTGGATAAAGCAAGGCATAGACTATGTTAAGCAGCACCACTATTAAGGCGTTTAAGGCGTTGCATTTGGTGGCTACATTCGCTATGGCTATCGTGATTGCGGGGTACTGTTATTTCCAGCATATCCAGCGCTTAACGGTGAGTGACAAACTTTATGAGGTTCGCCAGCTCACGCCCCGTACGTGGTTATATATAACTGAATATGACGGCTCGAACATGACCACAGGGGAAGTATATCGTTATTTTTTAGCAAGCAAGATTGACGGCGATCCGCTGGTGGCTCTCGAAAAACAACATATCGCCCCAACGCTTATAGCGAACACCGCCCGTGTGAAAGTTGACGGTATAGGCAACAATATCTCATTTACTGTTTATGGCACCGTGTACAGCTTCACAACGTCCGCATTTTTTTATGATGCAGAGGGAATAGCGGCCGCGCCGTCAATCGACTTAACGGCCCGCGGCGAGGGCAGGGACAAGGGGAAATTTAGTCGATAGATAAATATTTATTTAAAAATCCCTTGCGGTCGGGTCAATGATCCGATGAGCCGCGTGTAAGTTTTCACGGCGTACCCGTAGCGGTTCATGGATCAAAGGTACATTGTGATTGCCCGCCGGGCACAAATTGGGTTATTGCCCCTGCAGGTCAATGGCTGGGGCGTGGGTGAGATCCGGTTGATGTTGCCAGGGAAGAACTTCCCTGCAAAAATTACAGCCAGAATCCCCCACATACGATCTGCGAATTCGCAACTTTTGGTTTAATGATTTCGGGAATCATCATGATGCTTCGATCGTCTCAAAACACATGTCGGCGGTAGGTCTAGCGGGTTTTTTGGCAGGGGAAGGCCTGATAATTCGCGGATATGCCTTACCCTGCTAACTGTTAAAAAATGATAAGGTTTTTGGGGCATACCTTCAAAAGGATATTTGCGTTGATTGCTGCGAGCAAAAAGAAAAGGCAGCATTAACTGATAAGCTTTTCCGGTTGAGTCAACTTTCATGGGCGGATATCCGCCAGCAGCACCGGCATAAACTCGGATACGAAAAAATTTCCCGTAACTCAATCAAGGAGACCATCCCCGCGCATGTTACCGAAGACGTGGAGCTGGTCACCAGACCGCCAGACCGAGCCAGTGCTGGCAGTTTTACGGAAAACCGAAACTAAAAGATTGAAAAGAATTTCAGTATTTTTCAGTGAAATGGATTCGATGAGGATTTTGTGAATTCTTAACCAACAGATAAATAAGGATATTTATTGTTTTATGTGAAACTGGAGGAGCAAGTCATATACAGAAACATAACTTAGAAAAGTTAGCAGAAGTCAAATGGGGCGCGGGTTGACAGTGAAATTTACAATTGGACTGGAGTGAAAAAATTGAACGACATGGATCATTTTTGCGAGTGGGCAAACTGTACTTCATATGGGAATCTGCGGAAACTTGGGATGCAACAATCGAAAGCACTGGTCATGGATTAAGCCGCGTGGCGTAGCATACAAAACAGAGCAGCAGACGCTCACCGAGGCGGTTGAGCTTAACAGCAAGAGTTATAAGCAATTTTATTAGGAAATATAACTTTTTGGCTCAGTGGTTGAGCCGAACCGTCTGGGATTCGGCTCAATTGGAATTCTTCATCTACGATTAATTTGCATGGCTAGCCCACAAGTGCCTTGATTGTGGCTTCGGCTGCCGATCCCAATACCGACATTACACCAAAATTTATTACCTGAAGTGAAGCCAGACTCATTTATTCTTAGTTCATCACCATTTATCTTAACTTCTACCCCGTTGCAATATAGGCTCCCTCTTGTTATCACAACTTTATTAGGAGGTTTAAAATCAATCTCGAGCAAAATTACTCTCTCTTTTTCTCTTATAGTCAATTTTGTGCCGACAAGTTGTATGTCCCAAGCATTAATGTTGTAAATCAACCGGTTGTTTATGATTGATAGCAAAGGGTTATTTTCACGGTCGAATAAGTTAACGTTGAGCAAGATATGATTGTCTTGAATAACAAAACCTATAAGTGGAATTCCATCCACCATCACTGGAGCTACCCAAACAAAGGATTGTTCTTCTGTGATCGGAGTGAAAAATTCATCAGTCCCAATTTTTACGCTCATCTCGGAGCCTGAAAAATGAAGAGTGTATGGCGGAGATACCCCTGCACGAAGGTTGAAAGGGTCTAGATTGGCTTTGCGTACATCTTCTTTTGGCAGCCACCCATTAGTTTTTTCTTTATGATGTTTGTCACATAGCAGGGTAATCTCCTCTGCAACGTGTCTTTTCACTTCCGCCCATTCCTCCATATGTTCATATTCATATAGGGGGGGCCCACAAATTACACATCCAAACCCGCAGCGTTGCCGGACTTCCCTCTGAATAGGTCTTGGTATGTTCCTACTCGTGCATGCAGCACTTTCAGTCATAGTGCGTTTCCTCGGATTAGTCGACGTTTGTTGCCAACCGGTCTAAGAAAGATAGGTCAGCGACAAAATTTTCTTTAAGAAGAACTCTGCTAAATCAATGTACTTGTATGGAGTGGATCTGGAAAGACATGATACCGAAAAATCTTGCGACACTTTTGCGACAGTCATATGTTAGACAACAAAAAAGCCACTCAATCGAGTGGCTTAATCATATGATTCTAAAACTAAAATTTGGTGGCCCCTGCTGGACTTGAACCAGCGACCAAGCGATTATGAGTCCGAACTATATTTCAATAAAAACAATTATTTACTGTGAAATCAAGCGCATAGAATTTCGTATATTGTCGAAAAGTATTGCATAGTGGTGCGCTGTGCTGCCATTTTGCTGCCACCTATCAGGTTTAAAGGGTTGAGTTGAACCGCTTCTGTAAGGTGGTCAGGTGCAAAGTGAGCATAACGCATTGTGACTTTAATATCTGTATGTCCAAGGATGCGTTGTAAGACCAGAATATTGCCGCCGCCCATCATGAAATGGCTTGCAAAAGTATGTCGTAGAACATGTGAAAGCTGACCGTCTGGCAGCTCTATCCCAGCGCGCTTAATTGCGCTCCTGAATGCTGAATAACATCCGGTAAAGAGTGGTTTGGAGGTTCGGTTTTTGGGTAGTAACTCGTACAGTTCATCACTGATTGGAACTGCGCGGTTTTTTTTACCTTTCGTTTTGATAAAAGTGATTTTGCCGGGGCTTATCTGTTTACCCGTTAATCCTTCCGCCTCTCCCCATCTTGCGCCGGTCGCAAGGCAGATTTTAACAATTGTGGTTAAATCCCCAGCTTTGCTTTTCTCGCATTCTTCAAGCAAGCGCGTCGCTTCCTCAACCGTCAGCCAGGCCAGTTCGACTTCTGCGATCTTAAACTCTCTGACGTTTTCGAGAGGGTTTGGCGCTGTCCAGTCATCAAGTCTTTTCAGTTCATTGAACATAGCCCGAAAGTAAGCCAGTTCGAGGTTTACCGTACGAGGAGTCACGGCCTTAACGCGATCAGAGCGGGTTATTTTTCCGCTTAACCGCTGTTCTCTATACGTTGAGAACAGTTTAGCGTTGAACTCAGTTGCAAGGGGATCACCCATAGCGAGACAGGCAAACTCCATTGCACCTTTGCGCTTTTCACCATCAGCAAGCGTCACACCATGGGCGTTATACCAGGCTGTAACCAAATCCCTAACACGGCGTTTGTCAGTTTTTTCACCAAGCCACGGCTTGTCCTGGGCTTGTTCCTTAACATGGCGCTCGAACGCCAGGGCTTCCCCCTTTGTGGCGAACTGGCGCCGGATGCGTTTCCCTTCGCGGCCGTTTGGGAAGACTTGCGCTTGCCACTTACCGTTACTTAATTTGCTTACTGCCATCGTTACACCTCTGGAAGTGGATAAAGCAGCGTAATCCAGTCGTATACGTTGATGACTTCGCCAGAGTCGCGGAGAACAATTTCTTGACCCTCAATCCTATCAATACGAAATGTGCGCAACTGTCTGCGTAAATGGCAATAACCAGTAATATGCACTTCATCTACTTCTTTCACATCGACTTCTCTGAAGCTTTTTTCGTTACAGGCATTGAGGTAACTAAAAGAAATAAGTTGATAGTTAGACGAATTCAACGATGCAGGAATTTGTATTGGTTGGTCTATCGCTGACTGCTCAGGCGCTGCATTGGAAGGTTTGGTCTTGTTATCAAAAAGTATTCCCATAGTTCCGAATAAAGCAAACCCGGTAAAAATATGAGCGGCAATGATATGTAAAGACCTGAATATAAAATAAAGGCCGATAAAAAATACAGCAACAATCATGCAATTAATTAAAGTGCTGTTTGTCTTTTTTTTATTTCCCAAATTCATTCCTACGACAACGCCGCAGATAATCATTAGGATTACTTCCATTGCTAAAAGCATCTATTAATCCATGAATTCAGTTTTACTGATGATTTTCCCCAATACTTTAACGTCTGTTACGGCACATTCAAAAGATGCCTTTCCATTCTCTATACGTACACGTCCAGCTGGAAAGCGGTACACCTCACGGACACTGGCAATGCCATCGATCTCGATAAACCAGAAACCATCTACTAACTCGCCGTCATAGCTATCAGCCATATAGCTAATTTTGTCAGACGTCAAAATGAAAGGTGATTTCAATCCCTTAGGAATGGTTGAAACGTCAACTATCACGTCATTCTGGGTTGTTAAGTTCCCATTTGTGATGTCGATGCGTTTCAGATGGATGGAGCGGTCATCTCTGTTATCTACAAATTTGCTTCCAGAACCGGTGCTAAGCCAGATTAACGAAGCTCCCGTTTCAAGATGACAGACGATTACCCAATCCGCAGGGAAGGTATCACGCGCATACCTGTTAGCCATTGTGCTTTGAGACACGCCGAGCTGCCTGCAGAGAGTGATTCGAGTGGTAAATCCATACGCCTCAAGTATGCGGGCGATGACCTCTTTCCCACCGCGATTCTGTGCGATGCAATCTCGAATCAGGTTTAAATCATCCTGTTTTGCGAAGTTGTTTGTTGACATAATGGTTTTGTGATCCTAACATCTCGATTCAAGAAGTATTGAATAGCGTTAAACAGTGCTGAATAGTGAGTTCAGCGCTCAAACTGAGGAATAGTGCATCATGAGTCGACAACTTTCAATGCGGCCAAGCATCAACCTTGTGATATCTGAGCCATTCATCACGCTCGATGAGTTCTGCCGCCGTACAGGTTACAAGCCAAGCTATGCCCGCCAAATGATCCGTGAAAACCGACTTCCTATCAGGAAGAAGGCCGGAGTTAACAGCCTTATCGAAATAAACATGTTTGCTTTGACGATGGAAGCGGCTCAGGGCTGCGAAGTCACAATGCAAGCCTGATAGTTCCATTTTGGGATAAAAAAGGACTTACAACATGTTTGATTATCGCGTTTCCAAACATCCTCACTTTGATGAAGCCTGCCGCGTTTTCGCACTGCGCCACAACATGGCGAAGCTTGCAGACCAGACAGGAATGAAGGTCCAGACGCTGCGCAACAAGCTTAACCCTGAGCAGCCCCATCAGCTCACGCCGCCGGAAATCTGGCTGCTGACGGATATCACTGAGGACTCCACGCTGGTTGATGGTTTCCTTGCTCAAATTCATTGCCTGCCGTGCGTACCTACGAACGAAGTGGCAAAAGAAAAACTCCCGCATTACGTCATGAGCGCGACAGCTGAAATTGGTCGTGTGGCTGCCGGTGCTGTGTCGGGTGAAGTCGGGACAACAGCTGGGCGCCGCGATGTGATCAGCAGCATCAATTCTGTTACCCGCCTTATGGCGTTGGCTGCGATATCCATGCAGGCACGTCTGCAGGCTAACCCAGCTATGGCTAGCACTATTGATACGGTTACAGGTATCAGTGCGACTTTCGGGTTTATGTGAGGTGGTCATGCTGAAAAATGAACCTTCTTTTGCCTCGCTCCTGAAAAATCAAAGTCCGGCAATGCACTACGGCCACGGCTGGATTGTAGGAGATAACGGCAAGCGCTGGCACCCATGCCGCGATCAGTCCGAATTATTAAACGGGCTGAAAACAAAAGCGGCTAAGCCGTCAGCTTTTTTAATTATTCGCATTGCTCGTTTGATTATTAAAGGAGTGAAACATGTCTCGTAATGAGCTGAGAATTATTCTGGGCGTGATCATCCCAAATATGGCGGAAGGTTTTGAAATTAAAACCCGTGACGGTGCTGTTTTGCGTGTCGATCCTGAATGGGAATGCTGCAAAGAATTTAAAGAAGGTTTGCAGGCTGAAATTATCAACCAAATTAAAAGTAAGCCTGTTCCGGTTGCCGGTTATATCTAATTTGACGCCTGCCTAATGCTCATAACGTGGGCATTGTGAAGACAGTCAACTAAAAATGAGGAAATAACAATGTTTGGAATCTTTAAAAAGAAAGCTCGTAAAGCCGTTGTAGAAGTTAAAAAAATGGAAAACCGCGACGCGGTAGAGGCCACTGTTTGGGGCGCCTATTCCATTGCGTACGCTGACGGAACCTGTGATGCGAAAGAAATCGGCGTGCTGGAAAAAACAATTTCAGCTCTGCCAGCCTTTGCGCCTTTTGCCGGTGAAATTGCGCAGATGAGCAGTAATATCCGCGCCCGTTATGAAGCATCACCGCGTAGCGCTAATGCTCAGGCTCTGCGTGAACTGGCGGATGTTGCGGGAACTGACGACGCGGTGAACGTGTTGTGCCTGTGTCTTGATATTGCTGACCAGGACGGTATCGGCAGCGAGGAAGAAGCGCAGCTTAAGAAAATTGCGCAGGCTCTCCAGTTGCCACTGGACCAGTACCTGTAATGGGAAAGCTGCGTTGTCTCATTATCTGTGTGCTGCTGTTCCTGGTTGTTGCAGTAGATTTCACGGGCCGTCTTATGTCGATGTTGGCTGATGGTGTTTTGGTAGCGGGGATTATTGCAGTAGCGCTCCCAATGTTTAAGAAAGCCTGATTCTTACAGCCCGCGTTGCGCGGGCTATACCCGAGCAAATAACCCGTTTTTTTGGCGTAAACCCGCCGGGCATTTTTTTGCCTGAATTCTGAGGAAATGAATATGAAAAATTTGAAAACCCGCTCAACAAAAATTGGTCCAGACGATGCTGGCCTTTTCGTTTTGTTAAATGAAACGCGCCTGGATGAGCGCCGTTGCCGCGCTGATGCAATGGCGGCACGTCTGGATAGTCTGGCCGCGCTTATCGTTTCCCGTCAGTTGAGCTATGTCGAGGCGGCCGAATTGCTTCGCGTTGAAGCGGTACGCATCCAGAACGAAGCGCAGGAGCTGCACTAATGGCTGATTCGATGGACCTCGCCCAGCTGCGCGAACAGGAAGATCGTGAGCGCCATATCAACAATGCCCGTGCCAGAGTGCCGGGCGTTTCCCGTGTTCTCTGTGCGGAGTGTGATGCTCCGATCCCGCCAGCTCGCCGCCGCGCTATTCCCGGTGTGCAGTGTTGCGTTACCTGTCAGGAAATCATTGAGCTTAAATGCAAGCACTACAACGGAGGCGTTGTATGAGCACTATTCTGAAATGGGCGGGAAACAAAACCGCCATTATGGCAGAACTGAAAAAACACCTTCCCGCTGGCCCGCGTCTGGTTGAACCTTTCGCGGGTTCCTGCGCAGTGATGATGGCAACAGACTATCCTCATTATCTTGTCGCAGATATCAATCCAGATTTAATCAATCTGTATCGTACTATTGCAGAAGATACAGAAAACTTTATTAATCTTGCTAAGGCGGTTTTTGAAAGTTTTATTGTCGCTGAAAATTATTATCGTGTGCGTGAAGCTTTTAACCACGATCCGCAATTAGACCGACTGCACCGTGCCGTTTATTTTCTTTATCTAAACCGTCATTGTTATCGTGGATTATGCCGCTACAACCTAAGCGGTGTATTCAATGTCCCTTTCGGTAATTATAAAAAGCCGTATTTCCCTGAGAGTGAAATCCGCGCATTTGCTGAGAAAGCGAAGCGAGCCACCTTTGTTTGCGCTAACTACGAAGAAACGTTGGCTTTGTTGCAGCCGGGCGATGTGATTTATTGCGACCCTCCTTATGACGGGACTTTTAGTAATTACCACACTGCCGGTTTTACAGAGGATGATCAGTATCGTCTGGCATCTATCCTTGAGCGCCACTCGTTAGAGGGCTATCCGGTCATTGTTTCAAACAGTGATACCTCACTTACTCGCTCCCTTTATCGGAATTTCACCCATCACCGCCTTACAGCAAATCGCAGTATGGGTGTTGCGGCCGGTGATGGTAAGTCCGCAGTGGAAATCATCGCTACTTCAAAATCTTGTCATTGGCTTGGATTTGATCCTGCATCCGGTCCTGACTGCAGCGTGAAGTATGAGGTGCAGGCGTGAGGGCGTGGGCTTATTACAACGAAATCGACCCATTTGCAGCGCAGTGGCTGCGTAACCTGATCGCTGGCGGTCATATCGCACCTGGCGAAGTTGATGAAAGGAGTATTGAAGATGTCACACCTGACGAACTGCGAGATTTCACGCAGTGCCACTTCTTCGCAGGGATCGGTGTCTGGTCTCATTCCCTGCGCCTCGCCAATTGGCCTGACGACAAGCCAGTCTGGACAGGTTCCTGCCCGTGCCAACCTTTCAGCGCGGCAGGCAAAGGCAATGGGTTTGCTGACGAGCGGCACCTTTGGCCCCACTTCTTCCACCTCATCAGCGAGTGCAAACCTAAGCATGTCTTTGGCGAACAGGTTGCAGCTGGTAACGCAAATGGTTGGTTCGACCTTGTTCAATCAGACCTGGAAGGAATGGGCTACGCCTTCGGGCTTACGCCGTTCACGTCAGCGAGCGTCGGCGCGCCGCACATCAGAGAGCGTGCTTACTGGGTGGCCGAGTCCTCTGGCGAGCAATGTCAAAAATTGCTACCAGGACTGGATAAAGGTAATGGCGAGAAAGGAAGCCGGTCGGCAGCCAAATCTTCAGGATTTTGCGGTGCTGGCAGCATGGACAACTCCGAGTCATTCAGATGGAACTCGCGGCGGGACGGGAATCACGCCGGGAATGAGCGGAAGCAGCCTAACGCAGCAAGTGAAACTCTCGGGATGGCCGACGCCAACAACCAGCAACACACGCTCTCCATCAACCAGTTCAGCAATGAACATGTATCGCCAGGACGGGAGCAAGACTCAGCAGCGCCTTCAAGATTTTGCGGGGATATGCGGCCCCTTGAGGTTAACGGTTTCTGGCGAGATGCGGATTGGCTCTTATGTCGAGATGGCAAATGGCGTCCAGTTGAACCCGGCTCATTCCCGCTGGTTGATGGGGCTGCCGCGCGCGTGGGACGAGTCGAGTCCGGGGTGGCGAGAGTGGCAAGCAGCAACCGTGTCGGCAGAATCAAAGGCTATGGCAATGCCATAAACGCTGAGGCAGCTACTGCCTTTATTAAGGCTTACATGATGGGGTGTCAGGATGTCTGACACTGAATTCCCTTACTCATGGAATGCTCCGCGTCCAGCTATCGGAGGTTATGAGCATACCGATAGCGCGCGCGGCATCATGTATCTGACGCCGGACGGCCATCGCAAGCTTTTGACGATTGCAGAGCTGGCAGAAACGAATGAGGCACCAGACCGGAGCCGGGCGGTTCGTCGTCGCCTGGCTTCGCTGCCTCATTTTGTCCGTCGTATGTATGCTCAAAAACTTGAGCAGGTGGACCGCAAAGGGAAAAAAGCAGCAGATGCATGGCTGATCAATACCTTTGAGCGATTCGTGCTGAGTCGTATAGACCAGGTTAATGAGCAGTATCTGCCGCAGGGGGTTATGCCTGCGGCTTTATTGCCTCTGCGCGAACAGTTCTGGCGTCTGCTTTGGGCTGGAAAAAAAGAGCTGAAACGGCTGGCGCATAACCTTGCTGATCTGTTGGGTAGCGAGTTTAACCGCGAGTTTGATTTTCAGATGGCCCGCACGTCCGATCCCCACTTCTCCACCCTTTCTGGTTATGGCCGGATGGGTTTTCTTGCTAATCACCTTAAAACACCGGTCCCTTGCTGGAAAGCATACTGCGAAGAAGAGCTGGAAGCGGAAGACGCCCTGAAAGCAGTGGCCCGCTTACAGTCTCCGCAGTGGTGGCTTAACCGTCTGCGCCGTATGCATGCTCGCTGGCGTGAGCATCTGATGGTTGCGGCCGGGTATGTACACAAAAAATCCTCACCTTACTGCAGTGACCCATGTTTACAGGAATGGACCGCGCAAAAGAAAGCCAACCGTGAATTTCTGAAAGCGATGGAGCTGGAAGATGAGGACACCGGAGAACGTGTATCGCTGATTGATAAAGTGGCCGGCAGCGTTGCCAACCCAGCCAACCGACGCCGTGAACTGATGGCGCGCATGCGTGGTTTCGAAGATTTAGCGAATGAGGCTGGGCTGGCTGGGGCGTTCTTCACACTTACCGCTCCATCCAGATATCACTCAATGCAGTACGACGGGCGCCGGAACAACAAATACAGTGGTGCCTCACCGCGTGAAACACAGAAATATCTTTGCAAAGTATGGGCGCGCACGCGTGCGGCCTGGTTGCGCAACGGTATTCGCGTGTTTGGTTTCCGCGTTGTTGAGCCTCACCACGATGAGACCCCGCACTGGCACCTCCTGCTTTTCATGCGCCCGGAGCATATCGAACCGGCAACAGCGATCTTTCGTAAGCACGCGATGCGTGAGGATGGGAATGAGCCTGGCGCCGCTGAAAACCGTTTCGAAATGAAACCTATCGAGAAAGAGAAAGGCAGCGCTACGGGCTATATCGCCAAATACATTTCAAAAAACATTGATGGCTATCAGCTTGATGACGATCTGGACGATGAAACCGGCAAGCCTCTGAAAGAAATGGCCCGCCGCGTAAGTGCCTGGGCGTCTCGCTGGGCGATCCGTCAGTTCCAGCAAATAGGCGGCGCACCGGTAACAGTGTGGCGTGAATTGCGCCGCCTCGGTGATCGTGAGTTGGTCCTGCACCCCGAAATTGAGCCAGTGCGACAGGCCGCCGACAGCAGCGCGTGGGATTTATACGTGAGCGCTCAGGGTGGCCCGCTGGTTTCCCGTGATCTCCTGCGCGTGCGCCTCAGCTATGAAGTTACCGAAAACGGCAACCTCTACGGGGACGACGTTGCCAAAATTTCCGGCGTTTACTCCCCGATACGTGGGCCGGAATCGCTGATTCATACGCGCACTACCAAATACAAAATTGTGCCGAAGCGTCAGACCGACGGCGTTTCAGGTTTTGACCTTGATTTTTCAGGCGGCCCTGCCGCCCCTCGGAGTTCTGTCAATAACTGTACGCGGGAGCCGCGGGAGGTTGAAAAACGCGCCGATCCTGACGGCACGGTCATGAATGACAGTGCCAGCTGGGCGGATATGGGCTCTTTATCCCGGAAAGAAAAACGGGTGATAGCGCAGCGGCTGAGCGAAGCGGCAAAGGCATCCAGCAAGCGCGTAAAAGTGAGGCCAAAAGCCAGCCCTATGACGGAGAAGGAAAAGAAAATTAGTGAGCTGCTGGCTCTGCGTGGCGTGGATGCCAGTGCCGGAATGGTCCGTTCGTTGATTTCTGGCGCGGTGGTTGCCTTTGGCGATCAGGTGTTAACGGTTGATGAAGGGCGCCTTACTGTCCGAAATCGTGCTGCGGCAGGTGTTGAGCGTCTGCCGTCCCAGATTGTGGAGATTAAGCAGCAGGCGGATGACCTTCTGAACCGAATGAAGCATGCATTTTCAGGGCGGAAATAGCCCGTGATCAACATGGTCAGGTCTGACGGTGTGGTACCGCGTTCCGTCATTCACCGTCAGAAATGACAGTGCTGGCCATTCATCGAGTAACGTCAATTTTGACTGTGCTGCAGGTGAATTAAAACAAAATCAGGAGTTGAGGAAAAAATACATGACCTATCTGGGAAGCAAGGCCGCAAGCGGTGTTTTTCAAAAGATTATTGCGGAAATGCCGCCGCATGATACCTACATTGAGACGCACCTGGGCGGTGGCGCTGTCATGTTGCGTAAGCCACCGGCCCGCCGCAATTGGGGCATTGATATTGATCCCCTGACGGTTGAGGCGTTCTGCCAGGGCAATGCTGATTTCCTTGACGTCGTGGGCGATAGCCTTTTTATCGATGTTGTCGATGCGGTGCAGTTTTTAAGGGACTTCGATTTTTCCTCCGCCGGTCGTGTGCTGGTTTACGCGGACCCTCCCTATCTGCATGAAACGCGCACCAGTGCCGCGCGTTATCGCAATGAATATACCGTTGCCGATCATGAGCGGCTGCTGGCCTGCCTTAAAAGCCTGCCAAAAAATGCCAGTGTGATTTTGTCCGGCTACCCATCAGCGCTTTATGACGAACTGTTAACGGGCTGGCGTCAGAAAGAATTTCAGGCCATGACACGCGGCGGTGTGCGCACAGAGAAAATCTGGATGAATTACCCGGAAGGGCGGGCCTACTCGCACGCCTTTGCGGGTAAGGATTACAACGACAGGGAGCGCATTAAACGCAAGGCGAAGCGCTGGCGGGAAAAGTTCGCAGCATTACCACACCCAGAGCGGCTGGCAATAATGACCGCCCTGAGTGAAGTTGATGATTAACTTCAACAAACAGACTCATCTGATTGATTGATAGAAAGTATTTTACAACCTCAAAATCCTCCTATACTGTATATATAAACAGTGGATATATATACAGCGCGTCAGTATCCCTTCCTGGGGATATTGGCTGGTTTATCCCGTAGTGAGGATAGGAGGGAAAATGCAGGACTATCTTTTGGAGTCGTTGAAGCTCCAGCGTATTGATTTCTTTATCAAGCTTGTAGCGGCTAGTGAGTGCAGCGAAGAAGAGAAACGGCTTGCGATCCAGTGGGTGTCGGAATTGACTGACGAGCTGATGGCAAAAATTCGTAACCATGAATACAGCCAAACGATGGACGTCACCAGTTAAGGGGATCTCTATGCGCATTGAAATAATGATCGATAAAGAGCAGAAGATTAGCCAGGCAACACTGGAAGCCCTTGAGTCAGAGCTTTACCGCAATCTGCGCCCTCTTTACCCCAAAACAGCGATCCGCATACGTAAGGGAAGCGCCAACGGCGTAGAACTGAGCGGTTTAAAACTGGATGAAGATAAAAAGCGGGTGATGGAAATTATGCAACAGGTCTGGGAAGACGATAGCTGGTTGCATTAGGTAACGTTGTGAGGGGCTGAGCACCGTTCTGCCCCTCACAAGGTTGAACAACGAGCAATGCGAGGCGTTAGCTATGGGTTCTAAAGACCTTAAATATCAGGTTGTTTATCGGGGCGATAAACTGGAAACCATCATTCCCGGCCAGTGGGTCTTCTTCCAGCGCCTCAAAGAATACGGCGGAGGCTACTGGTTTGGAAAAACCTATGATGATTGTTTCTGGTTTGAAATAGAGCGCCCGGTTTCATTAGCTGAGGGTCTCGATTATTTAATCTTGATTACAAAAGTACAGGCAACAAGTCACGAATTCGACGCGAATTATTCTCTGTTTGACTGATTTCACTGTCGTGCATGACTATGCTGCATGAAAATGAATGATCGTTAGAGGATCGTTTATGCCTAAGCCCGCCAGTTCTGGCGGGCTTTTGCTTATATCAGGCACCTGCATGAAAACCACTACGCAAAGCGGGCAGGCGTGGCGGGGCTACGAGCGCGCGGTTTTGGGGTTAATCGCAGTTTTGGGGCCTCAATGTCTGGCGGGCATGGTCATTTTTTGGGGCTGTTCGTGCGCGCCTGCGTCGTGGTGAGGCGCTGCGTTTCGTCGTGAGCTGCCAGGTGGCGAAAGCGTAGGAGCGCTCAGCGAGGCGCTGAGGCGCTCTGATGGTGGGGCAGGGTGTAAGGGAATAAAAAACCGCCCGGAGAAGGGCGGTTAATATTAAAGGTTGGTGGGCTGAGCGTCAGTCTTCATCGGTCAAGTAGGGGTCAAAGCGTATCACCTCATCACCCAGCCACTCGTTAACTTCTGTGATACGGCCCTGCAGGGGGGTAAGTTCGTTGCGAACGAAAACGCGCGCCGCTTTTTCCACATCGCCAAACCCGCCGGTATTCGTTGGAATAATCCCCATCAGCTGCGGCGGCACGCGGTGAGCTGCCAGCATGTCATCACGGCTCACATTCTTGATGTTAAGAAACTCATCTTTCGCTGCGACTTCTGACAGCGGGATGATCTGAATGCCGTCTTTCTTGCCGTTCGGGCTGTACATAAATAGGTTGCGGAAGTTGCCTGGCCCTTTCGATTTTTTCAGCGCTTCGCGTATGTTGTCCACGTCTTTCTGATCGGCGGCGGGGTCGCTCATGTACATGATAAAACCAGCATGGCTACCGTTTAGGTAATACTTACGGCGAAACAGCGTGGCCGATTCATTCAGCAGGGCGGAGGGAATGGCGGAGAGGTATTCCGGCATCCCGTAAAGCTCCTGGTTAACGTCGGGTTCCATCAGGTGAAACACGCTTCCCTCATCGAACTGATAGGGCTGTGAGTTGTAGCCATACTGTGCAAACCAGTAGGTGTCCGGGTCAATGCCACGACGGGTATATTTGGCAAGCGAGGCGCGCAGCTCCATGATCTGCCCTAACCGGTTCATGCGTTTTTCAAGGTAGGCATTACCGAATACCAGAAAGTCCTGGGCGAACCGGGAAAAGGCTTGTTTAGACAGCCAGCGGTGAGGGATGAAGGTACTGGTAAGAATATTGCGTTTTACCTGAATTGCGCTGGAGTGATGCACGGCGGCGCGGTAAGTTCGCGCCAGGCCATCCATGCTGATCGGTGGTTCGTACCAGCGGTCTACCTGCACGCACTCCAGGTAATCAAATAACTCCCGGCGGTCCATCACGGGGATCGGATCGCCAAACGTAAACGCCTCCGCATGTGCATTACTGACCATGTTGGCCGTATCGGTGGCGGTCTGGCCGCGCGGTGACTTGCTGCGGTTTTTGCGGTTAGCCATTAAAAAATCTCCACGATGTTGCTGGTACTGGCGGAAGCTCCTGCCAGTGGTTCGTTATAAAGTGCGTGCATGGTTGCCCAGGCTAAATCCGCGTGGCTGGCTTCCTCTGTGCGGGATGCTTCGTAGGTTGGCCGGTTGCCGCTGGCGGTGGTTGAACGGCGAATGGACATAAAGGACTGCGCGATATCCAGCATCCCCGCGTCAAATTCCAGACGGCGCCCGCTGATGATGTCGTAGGCTTTCAGCACGAGGGCATTTTTAACGGTCGGGTTGTAGACAAACTCACGCGCGGCAGGGAAGAACTGCTTAACCGTTTTGTAAACGCCATCGCCAACGCCGGTCGAGTCAATGCCGATGTAGGTCACGTTGTAGCGTCTGGTGATTTCCTCAATCGCTGAGGCCTGGGCGCGAAAGTCCATCCCTCGCCACTGGTGACGCTCAAGGATGCGGAATTTACCGCCGGGGACGACGGGAGGCGCAATGACCACGCAACCGGCGCTGTCACCGTTCTGCGTTCCTTTTGCCGGGTCATAGCCGATCCAGACAGGGTGGTATGCAAACGGACGCAGTAAAAGCGGTTCGAAATCGTCCCACACATCCCAGCTGTCAACCATGCAGGACTGCAGCAACGCCAGCGGGAACACGGAGGCCAGGTCGTCAACAAACTGACACATCAGCAGGTTGTTGTATTCGTCCGGGCTGTACTCCAGGCGCAGCTGGTCCAGGTCGAAAAGGTTACAACCGCCGTTAACGGCATCTTCAATGGTGACTATCTGGCGGTACTGGCCGTCCGGGCATAAAACGCCGTGCGCCAGGCTACTGTGAGAAAGGTCAAACTCTACCCTGTCGGCTTTCGGGCGCCCTTTATTGAACAGGGCGCCAGACCAGAACGGGTAGGCGCTGTGCGTCAGGCTGGAAGGTGTAGAAAAATAGGTCTGGCGCCATTTTTTGTGCAGCGCCATACCGGAGGCCACTTTGCGCAGCTCCTGGAATTTCGGTATCCAGAAATACTCATCAAGATACAGATTGCCGTGATAGCTCTGCGCGGTACGGGCATTTGTACCAAGGAAGTAAAGACAGGCGCCGTTAGGCAGCACCATCGGATCGCCTTTCAGCTCAACGTCCACCTCTTTTGCGAAGTCGATGATGTACTGTTTAAAAACGTGCGCCTGAGCTTTACTCGCTGACAGAAAGATTTGATTTCGCCCCGTGGTGAGCGCGTCTATCAACGCTTCACGGGCGAAATAGTAGGTTGCACCGATCTGGCGTGACTTTAAGAGGTTGCGAATACGGTGCTTGATGCCAGCGTCCCACCAGTGGCGCTGGTACTCGAACATACCGGCGCGGAAAATCTCTTCCAGCTTTTCGATCTGCTCGTCGGTAAACAAGTTTTTTTCCGGTGGCTTGCGCGGGCCTTTATTGCGGTTCGCCACGTTCGGATTCAGGTCTGCTTCATTTCCGCCATTGTTAAATTTGCCGATCCTGGCCTGTCGTTCGGACTGACGCGCCAGCAGGTCAATTTCTTTAAAATCCTTTCCTTCCTTCTGCTCCTTCATGACGAGCTGGCAGTAACGTGCGGCGGTGGTGAGCTGCATCTGATCCAGTGGGCCATATTCGCCCCACTTATCGCGTTTTTTCCAGCTGTGAACGGTTGCAACTTTCTCGCCCAGCATTTCAGCAATGCGGGCTACGCGGTATCCCTGAAAGTACATCAGCATTGCCTGACGACGGGGATCGAGGTCTGCGGGGGTCAGTGTTGTCATGGCACAAACATACGGCCTCAAATCAGCACTTTCCCCGGCTTCGCATTGTGTGGGCGTTCGCACAAGCCCAACGCGTTGTTTACACGCGCCCATCACCGCAAACATAAGGCTCTGAACGTGTTACGAACTAACTAACCGGAGCCGGACCGATGGCAAAAAAATCTAAGCGTTTTCGTATTGGGGTCGAAGGGGCCACTACTGACGGGCGCGTTATTGAGCGTGAATGGCTCACCCAGATGGCAGCGAGCTATAACCCGCAGGTATACACCGCGCTGATCAATATGGAACACATCAAGGGTTTCACCCCTGATGGGCCTTTCCGTCGTTTTGGCATGGTGGAAAAGCTGGAAGCGGAAGAAATCACCGAAGGGGCATTATCCGGGAAAATGGCGCTGTATGGCTGGATTGCCCCGACGGACGATCTGGTCACGATGACCAGCAACTGGCAGAAGCTTTTCACCTCAATGGAAGTTAACACCAGCTTTGCCGATACCGGCTCCGCTTATCTGGTTGGCCTGGCAATTACTGACGATCCTGCAAGCCTCGGCACTGAAATGCTGCAGTTCAGCGCCAGCGCAGAACATAACCCCCTGGCGCGCCGCAAGCTGGACAAAGACAACCTGTTTACCGCTGCTGTTGAAACGCTGATCGAGTTTGAGGACGTGCCGGAAAAAACCAGCCTGTTTACCCGCGTGAAAGAGCTGCTGTCCCGCAAAGGCGCCGATGATAACGCCCGCTTTGCTGATGTGAATCAGGCTGTTGAAACCATCGCGCGTGAGCATCAGACGCTGGCGGAGCAGGTCAGCACCCATCAAACCGATTTCAGCAACAAGCTGAGCGATATGCAGAAGGTTGTTGATGAGACAACCAGCGCACTCTCCACCCTGCGTGAGCAGCTTTCCACTCAGGACAGCCGCAGCGAGCGCCGCCCTAATGCGACCGGCAATAACGGCGCAGAACAAACCACTGATTGCTGACGGAGCAAAAGCACAATGAAAAAAGAGACACGCTTTAAATATAACGGTTATCTGACGCAGCTCGCCAAACTCAACGGCGTATCTGTGAGCGATATCGCCTCGAAATATACAGCTGAGCCGTCAGTGGCGCAGACGCTGGAAACGAAAATCCAGGAGTCTTCCTCGTTCCTGCAGAAAATCAACATTGTCCCGGTTGATGAGCAGTCCGGCGAACGTCTGGGGCTGGGTATTGGTTCCAGTATTGCCGGAAATACTGATACCACCCAGAAAGACCGTGAACCCGTTGATCCGACCTACATCGACGGTGAAGGGTACAAGTGTACCCAGACCAACTCTGATACGGCGTTGCCTTATGCGAAGCTGGATTTATGGGCTAAGTTCCAGGACTTCCAGACGCGCATCCGTGACGCCATCATTATTCGCCAGGCGCTTGACCGTATCATGATCGGCTTCAACGGCGTGAAGCGTGAGAAAACGTCAGACCGCAAGACCTATCCGCTGCTGCAGGATGTGAATATCGGCTGGCTGGAAAAAATCCGCCAGGAGAAGCCCGTTCAGGTTATGGACAAAATCGTGTCCGAAGGCGAGGTGATTTCTCAGACTATCCGTGTCGGCAAAGGCGGCGATTTCCTGAATCTGGACGCGCTGGTTATGGGCGCTGTGAATGAGAAAATTGCGCCGTGGTATCAGGAAGACACGGAGCTTGTGGTTATCGTCGGGCGCCAGTTACTGGCGGATAAATATTTCCCGATCGTCAACCGTGACCAGCCAAACAGCGAAGCGCTGGCGGCAGATCTCATCATCAGCCAGAAGCGTATCGGCAACCTCCCGGCCGTTCGCGCGCCGTTCTTCCCGGCGAATGCCATGCTGATCACCCGTCTGGATAACCTGTCTATTTACTGGCAATCAGGCTCCCGCCGTCGTTCGGTCATCGACAATCCGAAGCGTGACCGCGTGGAGAACTTCGAGTCCGTTAACGAGGCGTATGTTGTCGAAGATTACGACGGCGTTTGCCTGGTTGAGAACATCGAACTGTTGCCCGTGCAGGCAGGTGGCAATGCCAGCCCAGCGCTGACAACTGAAACCATCCAGGAAATCGTCACGGCAGCGGTGAAAGGCGCGCTTGATGCGCAGGCAGCTGGCGGTGCTGGCGCCGGAGCGTGATAAATGAATCCGTTCCGTGCTCACACTCAGTATGTACAGGCACAGGATGCCGCCCGGCAGGGCGGCAGTCATGCCAGTATGACGGGTTATAACCAGATGCTGTTACAGCTGACAGAACACCGCAGGCGCCTTAAAACCGTCCAGTCAAATGAGCGCAAGGCTCAGCTCAAACGTGAGTTTCTTCCCGCTTATGCCTCATGGATTGCCGGTTTGCTGGATGCTGACGCGTCGGGCCAGGACGACGTGGCGATGTACATCATGATCTGGCGCATTGATGCCGGAGACTATACCGGTGCGCTGGACATTGCCCGCCATGCCATTAAACACGGCTGGGTCCTGCCGCAGCGCTTCAACCGGACCTGCGGGACCGCTGTTGCCGAAGAGTTTGCCGATGCGGCAATGCGCGCTTTTTCTGCCGGTGAATCATTCAGTGCCGCCATTCTTACCCAGGTGCTCGATATCGTTGAAAGTCAGGATATGCCGGATCAGTCCCGCGCCCGACTTCATAAGGCGATGGGCTACGCGCTGCGGGATAACGATCAGGCAGTGGCGGCACTTAACCATCTGAAGCGTGCCCTGCAGCTGGATAACAGTTCTGGCGTCAAAACCGAAATCAACAAGCTTGAAAGCCGATTGCGACAGGCAATGTCGGCTTAACGAATCGTGCCAACGCGCGGGGCGGCACGGGGTGGCGACAGGCTTTATGCCGCGTCAAAACCCCGTCCACCGCCCAACTATTTGGGAGTGCCAGAAATATGCAATTCGTTTCGCCGGAACAGGCCGGGGAAAGTACCCAGGACGTTATTAAAAACACCAGTTTCTGGCCTGATGTCAGGGTTTCAGAGTTCCGCCGTGATATGCGCATGGATGGGAGTGTCACCGATCCACGCCTGCGTCTGGCGTTGCTGACAGCGATTGCTGAAGTTAACGCCGATCTTTATGAGTTCCGCGAGAAACAACGGGCGCAGGGGTATGCGAGCCTGGCCGACGTCCCTGCTGATGTGATCGACGGCGAAAGCCAGCGGCTCATGCTGTATCGCCGTGCGGTGTTTTGCTGGGCAAAAGCAAACCTGGTTGAGCGCTATCGCGATTTTGACGCAACCGGCGACGGGAGCAAGAAAGCCGAAGATATCGAAACAACCTTAGGCGAGCTGTGGCGCGATGTGCGCTGGGCGGAGTCCCGCCTGCGCGATATGCCGCATATGACGGTGGAGCTGATTTGATGAAAGTGCGTGCGCATCAGTATGACACGGTGGACGCACTCTGCTGGCGCCATTACGGGCGCACGCAGGGAGTCACTGAACAGGTGCTGCAGGCGAATCCGGGGCTGGCTGAATATGGCCCCTTTTTACCGCACGGGCTGCAGGTGGAGCTGCCGGACATTACGGCGTCAACCACTGCGCAGACTGTCCAGTTATGGGACTGAACTATGACGCTCGAACGAATCAGCGCCTTTATCACTTACTGCGTTGCCCTGCTTCTGGCATGGCTCGGCGATTTGTCTCTTAAAGATGTATCCACCATTACCGGTCTTGCGCTGGGGATTATTACTGCAGCGGTGACCTGTTATTTACGCTGGAAAGCCTACCAGCTGCTGCGGGACGGCAGAATATCCAGGGGGGAATATGAATCCTTCAATCGTTAAGCGTTGCCTGGTCGGCGCGGTGCTGGCGATTGCCGCCACGCTGCCGGGCTTTCAGTCGCTTCATACCTCCGTCGAGGGGCTGAAACTGATTGCTGATTTCGAAGGGTGCCGCCTGCAGCCATACCAGTGCAGCGCCGGGGTCTGGACTGACGGGATCGGCAATACGTCCGGGGTAGTGCCGGGCAAAACCATAACGGAGCGACAGGCCGCGCAGGGGCTGATTAATAACGTGTTGCTGACGGAAAAAAGGATTGAAGCCTGCCTGCAGGTTAAGCCACCTCAGCATGTTTACGATGCCCTGATCAGTATCGGCTTTAATGTAGGAACGGGGGCAATCTGCCGATCAACAATGGTTTCTTACATCAATCGCCAGCAATGGTGGCAGGCGTGCAACCAGCTCCCCCGCTGGATTTATGTAAATGGTCAACGGAGTAAAGGGCTGGAAAACAGGCGCGCCCGTGAGCTTGCCTGGTGCCTTAAAGGGGCGGGGGCATGACGCGCGCGCTGGCGGTGATCTTGGCTCTGGTGCTGGCGTTGCTGGGCTGGCAGTCATGGCGGCTCAACAATGCCGGTCACACCATCGCGACGCAGGCTGAGGCGCTTAAAAATAACAAGCAGGAGCTGGCGAAGAAAAACAGCCAGCTTATCAGCCTGTCCATTCTTACCGAAACCAACAGCCGGGCGCAGACGCAACTTTATGCTGCAGCGGAGGAGACTTACGCGCTGTTGCGGAGTCGCCAGCGCCGGATCGAGGAGTTAAAACGTGAAAACGAGGATTTACGCCGCTGGGCTGACACTCCTTTGCCTGCTGACATTATCCGGCTGCGGGACCGCCCGGCCCTCGCCGGAGGTGCAGCTTACCGTGAGTGGTTGTCCAAAAGTGACGCAGTGCCGCCTGGACAGGTCAGCGCCGCGCAGTAATGGGGATCTGAATCAGGTGCTGGATGAGACTGAGGCCGCCTGGGCGGCATGTGCCGACAAAGTGGACACGATCATTGCGTGTCAGGAGCGAGACAGTGAACAAGCCGCAGTCCTTACGCAACGCCCTGAATAAATCGGTGGCGTATGTCCGTGACAACCCGGACAAACTGCACATTTTTGTTGATAACGGTTCGCTGGTTGCAACCGGCGCCCGTTCAATGTCATGGGAATATCGCTACACCCTGAACGTGGTGATTGAAGATTTTAGCGGCAACCAGAATTTAGTGATGGCGCCCGTGCTGCTCTGGTTAATGACCAATCAACCGGACGCCATCAACAACCCGGGGCTGCGCGAAAAACTTTTTACCTTTGACGTCGATATCCTGAGCAACGATCTGTGTGATCTCAGTCTTAATCTGCAGCTCACGGAGCGCGTGATTGTCAGCACAGACGGCACCGTATCGAGCGTAGAAGCGGTGCCGGAACCCGACGTACCCGAAGAAATGTGGACGGTGAAACGTGGATGACCTGCAGAGGGTGGATGACTGGCTGGCGGCCCTGCTGGCGAATCTGGAACCGGCAGCCCGCAACCGTATGATGCGACAACTGGCGCAGGAGCTGCGCCGGTCGCAACAGCAAAACATCAGGCTGCAGCGCAATCCAGACGGCACCGCCTTTGAGGCGCGCCGGGTGACGGCCAGAAGTAAAAAGGGGCGCATCAAGCGCCAGATGTTCGCCAAATTGCGCACCACTAAATACCTGAAAACCGCAGCCACTGCGGACTCTGCCAGCGTGCAGTTTGATGGGAAAGTCCAGCGCATCGCCCGTGTTCACCATTATGGTCTGCGTGATCGAGTCAGACGCAACGGCCCGGAGGCCCGGTACCCGGCACGCCGTCTTTTAGGCGTGAATGATGAGGTGGAAACCATCACCCATGACACGCTTTTGCGCTGGCTGTCGGAGTGAGATTTGTGTCACGGACGGCACAAAACCCAACGCTGCCTCCCTTTTCCCTCTGATGGCAACCTTTCGTTATGAACGCACAACTAACCGAAATCATGCGCCTTATCACCAACCTGATCCGCACCGGCACCGTAACCGAAGTGGACCGGGAAAACTGGCTGTGCCGGGTAAAAGTGGGCGAACTTGAAACCAACTGGATTAACTGGCTGACACTTCGCGCAGGCGGTGCCCGTACATGGTGGTGCCCGTCGCCGGATGAGCAGGTGGTGGTGCTGAGTATGGGCGGCAATCTCGAAACCGCTTTTGCATTACCTGCGATCTATTCCAACCAGTTCGCGCCGCCGTCGGACTCAGTGGACGGCTGCGTAACGGAATACCCGGACGGTGGCTGGTTTGAATATGAACCTGCGACCGGCCGCTGGCATGTGCGGGGCATCAAATCCATGGTGATCGAGGCTGCAGATAGCATAACCCTGAAAACGGGGGAGTTTGTGGTGGAAGCAAGTAACACGCGCATAAACAGCGAGGTGGTGATCAATGGTGGCGTCACCCAGGGCGGCGGCGCCATGAGTTCCAACGGGATCGTAGTCGATAAACACGGTCATACCGGCGTTAAGTCCGGCGGTGATACATCGGGAGGCCCGGTATGACGCTGTATATCGGCATGAGTCAGGACAACGGCAGGGCCATTACCGACACGGACCACCTGCGCCAGTCGGTCCGGGATATTCTGCTGACTCCGCAGGGGAGCCGCATTGCCCGGCGGGAATACGGCTCGCTTCTGTCTGAACTGATAGACCAGCCCCAGAACCCGGCGCTGCGCCTGCAGGTTATGTCTGCGGTCTATGTGGCCCTGAGTCGCTGGGAGCCACGGCTTACGCTGGATTCCATCACCATAACCAGCAGTTTTGATGGTTCGATGGTGGTTGAACTTACCGGGCAGCGTGATAACGGCGCGCCGGTTTCACTTTCGGTATCAACAGGAGCAGACAATGGCAGTCATTGACCTTTCCCAGCTGCCCGCCCCGCAGATTGTGGATGTGCCGGATTTTGAAACGCTGCTAAACGAACGGAAAGCCGCGTTTATGGCCCTTTATCCGCCAGACCAGCAGGACGCGGTAAGGCGCACGCTTGAGCTGGAGTCTGAACCCGTGACCAAGCTCCTGCAGGAAAATGCATATCGTGAAATCCTCCTGCGCCAGCGCATTAACGAGGCGGCGCAGGCGGTCATGGTGGCTTATGCCATTGGCGGTGATCTCGATCAGATGGCGGCCAACTACAACGTGAAGCGGCTGACGGTTACACCTGCGGATAACGACGCGGTGCCGCCGGTCGCAGCGGTAATGGAAAGTGATGAGGCGCTGCGCCTGCGTGTTCCTGCTGCATTTGAGGGGCTGTCCGTTGCGGGGCCGACGGCGGCCTACGAGTTTCACGCTAAAAGCGCTGACGGGCGAGTGGCTGACGCCAGCGCAACCAGCCCGGCACCGGCGGAGGTGGTGCTTACCGTGCTGAGCCGTGAGGGCGACGGAACGGCAGCGGCGGATCTGCTGGCAGTGGTTGAACAGGCGCTTAACAGTGAGAACGTGCGGCCGGTTGCTGACCGTCTGACGGTGCGCAGCGCTGAAATTATTCCGTACAGCGTGGATGCGACGATCTTTCTTTACCCGGGGCCAGAAGCTGAGCCGGTGATGGAGGCGGCAAAAGCCAGCCTGCAGAAATATATCGCCAGCCAGACGAGGCTGGGGCGTGATATTCGCCGCAGTGCTATTTATGCCGCGCTGCATGTTGAAGGTGTACAGCGTGTTGAGCTGGCCTCGCCGCTCGCTGATGTGGTGCTGGATAAGACACAAGCCGCTTCATGTACGGAATGGAGCGTAACAAACGGGGGAACGGATGAATAGTTTGCTTCCTCCTGGCTCATCGCCGCTTGAGCGCCGTCTCGCTCAGACCTGCAGCGGCATTTCCGATCTGCAGGTTCCGCTGCGCGATTTATGGAACCCGGCAACATGCCCGGTCAAGTTTCTGCCGTATCTGGCGTGGGCCTTTTCGGTTGATCGTTGGGACGAAGGATGGGCGGAGAGCGTGAAGCGCCGTGTGGTGCAGGATGCTTTCTATATCCATCAGCACAAGGGCACAACCAGCGCTGTGCGGCGTGTGGTGGAGCCGTTCGGCTTTCTGATCCGCATCATTGAATGGTGGCAGACCGGCGAGGCGCCGGGCACGTTTCGCCTGGATATTGGGGTACAGGACCAGGGCATAACAGAGGAAACCTATCTGGAGCTGGAGCGCCTGATCGGTGACGCCAAACCCTGCAGCCGGCATCTGATCGGCATGTCCATAAACCTGCAGACGAGCGGACCATATTTTGTAGGGGCCGCCACTTACACCGGCGAAGAAATCACGATTTACCCGTATATCAACGAAACCATCATTTCCGGTGGCACTGCCTACGAGGGCGGCGCCGTCCATGTTATTGACACAATGAGAGTGAACCCATGAGCGCAAAATTTTATACCCTGCTGACGGATATTGGCGCGGCGAAACTGGCAAGCGCTGCCGCGCTCGGTGTGCCGCTGAAAATTACCCAGATGGCGGTGGGGGATGGCGGCGGCGTGCTTCCAACTCCCAGCGCACAACAGACGACGCTGGTTTCCGAAAAGCGGCGCGCTGACCTGAACATGCTTTACATCGATCCGCAGAACAGCAGCCAGATTATTGCTGAGCAGGTGATTCCTGAAACTGAGGGCGGTTGGTGGATTCGTGAGGTTGGGCTGTTTGATGAAACGGGCGCGCTGATCGCAGTGGGGAACTGCCCGGAGAGCTATAAGCCGCAGCTGGCAGAGGGAAGCGGCCGCACGCAGACAGTGCGCATGGTACTGATTACCAGCAGCACCGATAACATTACGCTGAAAATTGATCCGTCCGTAGTGCTGGCTACCCGAAAATATGTGGATGACAAGGTGCTGGAATTAAAGGTGTATGTAGATGAGCTGATGGCGGCGCATCTTGCAGCAGCTGATCCGCATACGCAATATGCGACAAAAGCCAGCCCGACGTTTACCGGCACCCCAAAAGCCCCGACTGCTGCTGCAGGTAACAATACCACTCAGCTTGCCACAACTGCGTTTGTGCAGGCGGCTCTGATCGCCCTGGTGAATGGTGCCCCGGCTACGCTGGACACGCTGAAAGAAATTGCTGCGGCTATCAACAACGATCCAAATTTCAGTACCACCATGAACAACGCGCTTGCACTCAAAGCCCCACTGGCAAGCCCGGCCCTGACCGGAACGCCGACGGCGCCTACAGCTGCGCAGACTGTCAACAATACGCAAATTGCCACCACTGCTTTCGTTAAATCAGCTCTGGCTGCGCTTGTCGGCTCATCACCTGCGGCGCTTGATACCCTGAATGAGCTGGCGGCGGCGTTAGGAAACGATCCTAACTTTGCAACCACCATGACAAATGCGCTGGCAGGCAAGCAGCCTCTTGATAGCACGCTGACAACTTTGTCTGGAAAGACGGCTGATGGGATTATCGAATACCTTCGTTTGGGGGAAGCAGCGAAAAGGGCTATTGGAACCGGC
>Ga0213829_1000759_pt1 | contig 26628 bp, 21 predicted proteins | sample MC6MC0896MG_FD_180665 | JGI IMG/M metagenome (GOLD analysis project Ga0213829, IMG submission 180665) | Enriched soil aggregate microbial communities from Iowa State University, Ames, United States - MC6-MC0896-MG | ecosystem: Environmental > Terrestrial > Soil > Unclassified | place: USA: Iowa...
CGCATTTTGCCGACTGCATCTACCTGGATCCGATGACCCACACCAAAATCGAGGAAGTCGGTTCGGCCAACTTCTTCGGGATCACCCACGACAACAAGTTCGTGACCCCGAACTCGCCGTCGGTGCTGCCGGGCATTACCCGCCTGTCGTTGATCGAACTGGCCAAATCCCGTCTGGGCCTGGAAGTGATCGAAGGCGACGTGTTCATCGACAAGCTGTCCGACTTCAAGGAAGCCGGCGCCTGTGGGACTGCCGCCGTGATTACGCCGATCGGCGGCATCAGCTACAACGACAAGCTGCACGTGTTCCACAGCGAAACCGACGTCGGCCCGATCACCCAGAAACTCTACAAAGAGCTGACCGGGGTACAGACCGGTGACGTCGAGGCGCCAGCAGGCTGGATCGTCAAGGTTTGATCTGACTCCCGTTGCATCGAAGCCCTCCATTACCTTGGTAATGGAGGGCTTTTTTACGCATCGAGGTCACCCCCCGATGACTCGCGCAGCGATTCGCTTGCCGCCCCTGCCCTTGATGCCAATGGCCTGACCATCCTGCTGCTTGCCGGTTCGCGCCTGGGTGATCAATCCCGGTATCAGCGGTCCCTCGGGCAGGTTTTTCCAGAAGCGTGCCGGCAGATGCCCCTGCATGACTTTCGGGTTCAGCCGCGCCGGATTGAAGATGTGGCTGTAATACGTCAACCACATGTCACTGTGCGGATCCTCGACATTTTGCGCCAGTTGCTGCCATTCGAGCGGGCATTGCCGATGGTGGATCAACTGCTCGCCATCGTAATAAACCCCGTCCCGAGGCGTCGCGATCAGCCAGCGGTGCCGGCCCATCCGACCGATGAAATGCTCACTGGCACTGTGCAAAATATCGTGGGCCGGCTCGTACCAGGCGACGTAGTGCGGCCCATCGTTTTCCGGTAACGCGACGAAGCGGACGAAGGCATGTAAATGATGAGATTCATGCTGTACCTGCTTGATTCTCCTGTTAAATTCACTTCCCAGCTTGTCACCTGCAAGCATCGCGGAGCGGTCACCGTGACTGACACGCCACAGCACCTCGTACAACAGGCTCCAGCGCTGATCGCCGCGATAACGCGCGGCACGCTCGAGGGTGTCCAACAACGCTCTGGGAACGCGCGCCTGATACGGCCCTTGGGTTTCGGGCAGTTCATTGTCACTGGCAAACAGGTCGGTCACGCCTTCATTGGCCCAGCTCACCAGGCTGGGGTCGACACCATGGCTGAGCAGCCAACGCGCCTGTGTACGCCAGGTGTCGAACAGGTCGTCGCAATCGAGACTGATCATCCCCACAAACCCATTTGCTGCGGTTGCGGCCGGTCGCGCAGTTGCTGATACAACAAGTGGCTCGTCACCTCAGCCTGCTGTGGGTGGTAATCGCTGGTGATGATGAACGGTTTGGCCTTGGCCAGCACGCAACGCATGCGCGCCAGGTCTTCATAGCGAATCCGCCGCTGACGACGCAGTTCCACCAGCCGCTCGGTGGTACGCAGGCCGATCCCGGGAATTCGCGAGATCATCGACGCTTCGGCTCGGTTCAGGTCCAGCGGAAATACCTCACGGTGCTCCAGTGCCCAGGCCAGTTTCGGGTCGATATCGAGTGCCAGATGTCCGGGCCCCTGGAACAATTCGCCCGCCGTGAAGCCGTAGCTGCGCAGCAGGAAATCGGCCTGATACAAACGGTGCTCGCGCATCAGCGGCGGCGCCGCCAGCGGCACGCTCTTCGGGCTATTGGGGATCGGACTGAACGCCGAGTAATAGACCCGACGCAAACGGTAGTTGCCGTACAACGCCTGGGCGCTGTGAAGAATGGTGCTGTCGTCGGTGTCGTCGGCACCGACGATCATCTGCGTACTCTGCCCGGCCGGAGCAAATTTGGGTGCGCGCGGTTCGTTGAGCACGGTTTGTTCACCGGTGTAGATCGTCTGCATCGCCTGCTTGATCGAGCCCAGGTGTTTTTCCGGGGCAAGAGTCTGCAAGCCAGCATCGGTGGGCAACTCGATGTTGACGCTCAATCGATCGGCATAACGCCCCGCTTCCTCAATCAGCGCAGGGTCGGCTTCTGGAATGGTTTTGAGGTGGATGTAACCGCGGAACTCATGGTCTTCACGCAGTTGCCTGGCCACGCGAATCAACTGCTCCATGGTGTAGTCCGCCGAGCGAATGATCCCTGAGCTGAGAAACAGCCCGCTGACGCAATTGCGCCGGTAGAAGTCCATGGTCAGCGTGACCACTTCTTCCGGGGTGAACCGGGCGCGAGGCACGTCGCTGGAACGCCGGTTGACGCAGTATTGGCAGTCGTAGAGACAGAAGTTGGTCAGCAGGATCTTCAGCAACGAGACGCAGCGCCCGTCCGGGGTATAGCTGTGGCAGATGCCCATGCCATCGGTCGAACCCAGGCCGCTTTTGCCCTCGGAGCTGCGCTTCGGCGCGCCGCTGCTGGCGCAGGACGCGTCATATTTAGCGGCGTCGGCGAGAATGCCGAGCTTGTCGATGAGTTCCATGGGGGCTGGCCTATACTGTTTGGATATACAGTATAGTGTCGATCGCTGCTGCACAAGTCATCGACAGACCCTTGGTCGGGTTGTTGAGGCGACGATCAGACAGGCGTCGGCAGCCACAACCTGAACCGCGCCCCGCCCAGCGGCGATGCCTCGACGGTCAGGGTTCCGCCCTGGGCCTCCAGTGCCCGGCGGCTGATCGCCAATCCCAGGCCAAAACCACCCGTGGCGCGATCCCGGCTGCGATCCAGGCGATAAAAAGGCTCGAAAATCCGCTCACGCTCATCTTGGGGGATACCGATGCCATCGTCGTCGACCCAGATCTCACAGCCCTTGGGGCCGACCTGTACACCGATCTGAATCCGTTTTTCGCAGTAGCGCATGGCATTGCGCAGCAGGTTCTGCAAGGCGCGGGCGGTCAGGCGCGGGTCGAGGCTGAAGCGTTCGAGCTGGCCGTGGAGCAATACATCGATGACGATGTTCGGCGATTCCAGTTCTTCGTCGACGCTACCGAGGATGCTGTCGATGAATTCATCCAGCGAGACGTCGACCCGCTCTGGCAGCCGCGCCGGGTTTTGCAGGCGGCTGTAGGACAGCAACTCCAGCACCAGCTCATCGAGTTCACGAATGTGATCCACCAGGCCTTGCAGGCGCTCGCGGCTGGCGGCCGGCAGGTCGTCCGACAGCGCCAGGGCCAGGCCGAAATCCAGGCGCGTCAGGGGCGTGCGCAATTCGTGTGAGACGGCATTGAGCAGGTCCCGCTGCTGGTTGAGCAGGTTCTCGATGTCGCCGGCCATGGTGTCGAACACGTTGGCCAGGCTACCGATGTTGGAGCTGGCGGAAATCTGCGTGCGTTCGCTCAACTGGCCCTTGCCGAAGCGTTCCGCCGTGCCCTTGAGGCGCTCCAGGTCACGCCAGTGCGGGCGCAGCCACAGCAACAGGCAGGCGAGCATGGTCGCGCCGATCAGCACGTTGATGCTCCAGTACAGCAAACTGACGTCCGTCGGGTCCGGCGGTACAACCATCTGCACCACCGTCCGTTCGTTCAGTGGCGACGCCGCCAGGGTGCGCCAGCCCCAGTCGCCAATGCGCACAATGTTCTCGCCACGCTGCAGACGTTGCCGTTCATCGGAGGTGAAGTCGGTGTCGTCGTTGCCGCTCAACACGATGTGCAGCGGCTGGAATTCCTTGTCCATTTCCGCCGCCAGGGCCGGCCATTGCGCCGGGGGAACGGAATGGAACTGTTTGACGATGAGGGTCTGCAGGCCTCGGGAATAGTCGAGGTTGTAGGTGAGAAAACGCTCGTGAAAGACCTTGATCACCAGGTCCGGCACCAGGTAGATCGCCGCGCTGAACGAAACGATGGTCACCAGGTACAGGCGAAAGAGGATTCTGAACATCGGCTCAGCATTCCCACTCGGAACGGCTGAACAGGTAGCCCTTGCCCCACACCGTCTTGATCTTGCGCGCCTCGCCGGCGCAATCGCCGAACTTGCGCCGCAACTTGGAAATCGCCACGTCCACCGAGCGGTCGGTGCCGTTGAACTCGATCCCACGCAGGCGTTGCAGGATCTGGTCACGGCTGAGCACTTCACCGGCGTGCCGGGCCAGCACCACCAGCAGGTTGTATTCGCCGCTGGACAGTTCGACCAGTTGCTCGCGCCAGGTCACGGTGCGTTCGGACAGGTCGATGCACAGATTGCCCATGAGGATTCGGTCGTTGACGGCCTGGGGTTCGCCGAGGCTGCTGCGCCGCAGCAAGGTCCGCACCCGGGCCAGCAACACCCGCGGCTCGCAGGGTTTGGTGACGTAGTCGTCCGCGCCCATCTCCAGGCCCAGCACCTGGTCGTGGCTATCGTCGCGGGCGGTGAGCATCAGGATCGGCAGCATGGCCGAGTCGGCCCGCAGCAAACGACAGACTTGCAGGCCGTCGAGCCCCGGCAGCATCAAGTCGAGGATCACCAGGTCCGGCGGATCGACGCGGGCCCGCTCGCGCACATGGTCGCCGCGGGCGATCACGCTGACGCGATAGCCGTTGCGTTCCAGGTAACTGGCAATCAGTTCGGCGAGGGCGGTGTCGTCTTCGACCAGGAGGATGTTGGGCATGGGGTGTTTCCAGAAGTTGCTGTGGCGTCTGTTCCGGCCTCTTCGCGGGCAAGCCCGCTCCCACAGGGATCTGATGGGAACACAGATTTTGTGAACTCCGCCGACCACTGTGGGAGCGGGCTTGCCCGCGAAGAGGCCGGAACAGACGCAAAAAGAATCAAGCTGCAAAGGATATACGCCCTCACCCACACCTGAGTAAAACCCTTACACAATTTCACACAGCACCTACAAAGCTTAACCGCTACCTTCCCCGCCTCCCCGTAGGATGTCGGGGTCATTATTGGGGTAATTACATGTCAAACAACCTGCTTGCCAGGCTCAGCCTGATTGCATTGGCCTTGACGCTGAGCGCTTGCGACAAGGCCCCGACTGCCGAAGAGCAGGCGCCACTGGCCACGGTTCGCATCGAGACTCTCTCGGCCCGGCCGCTGTCGATCAGCAGCGAACTGAGCGGGCGCATTGCCGCGCCGCGCATCGCCGAAGTCCGCGCTCGCGTGGCGGGCGTGGTGCTGCAACGGACCTTCCGTGAAGGCAGCGATGTAAAACAGGGCGATGTGCTGTTCCGCATCGACCCGGCGCCGTTCAAGGCAGACCTGGACAGTGCCGAGGCGGCGTTGCGCAAGGCTGAGGCCAACGCCTTCCAGGCGCGCCTGCAAGCGCAGCGCTACGCCCAGTTGATCGAAGGCAATGCCATCAGCGGCCAGGACTACGACAACGCCCGGGCCGCCGTACGCCAGACCGCGGCCGACGTCGCCGCCAACCAGGCCGCCGTGCAGCGGGCGAAACTGAACCTGGGTTACGCCACCGTCACCGCGCCGATTTCCGGACGCATCGGCCGCGCGCTGGTCACCGAAGGCGCCCTGGTGGGGCAGAACGAAACCACGCCGCTGGCCTTGATCCAGCAGCTGAACCCGATTCACGCCGACCTCACCCAGTCGACCCGTGAACTCAACGACCTGCGCCGCGCCTTCCGCTCCGGGCAGTTGCAGCAGGTCGGCCAGGGCCAGGCCAAGGCCACGCTGATCCAGGACGACGGCAGCCTTTATCCGTTGCCGGGCAAGTTGCTGTTCACCGACATCACGGTCGACCCGGGCACCGGCCAGATCATCCTGCGCAGCGAGTTTCCCAACCCGGACCTCGATTTGCTGCCGGGCAGCTTCGTTCGCGTGCGCCTGGAACAAGCGGTGAACCAGCAAGGCATCAGCGTGCCGCAGCGGGCCATCCAGCGTGACAGTGCCGGCATCGCCCAGGTGCTGTTGCTCGACGCCGAACAACGGGTCGGCCAGCAGCCGGTGGAACTGGGCCCCGTGCAGAACGATCGCTGGATCGTCACCGGCGGTCTCAAGGCCGGCGACCGCATCGTCGTTGAAGGCCTGCAACACGCCAAGCCCGGCGAAAAAGTGCAGATCGACGACACCCCTCTTCCCCTTGCCCAGGCTTCTGGTCAGTAAGCAGGACGCTTTTTTATGCCGCAGTTCTTTATCGATCGCCCGGTGTTCGCCTGGGTGGTCGCCCTGTTCATCCTGCTGGCCGGTGCCCTGGCCATCCCGCAGTTGCCGGTGGCGCAGTACCCCGATGTCGCCCCGCCGCAGATCGAAATCTACGCCGTGTACCCGGGCGCTTCGGCGCAGACCGTGGACGAGAGCGTGGTCAGCCTCATTGAAGAAGAGCTCAACGGCGCCGATCATCTGCTGTATTTCGAGTCGCAAAGCAGCCTCGGCAGCGCCACGATCAAGGCCACTTTCCAGCCAGGGACCAATCCGGAAATGGCCCAGGTCGATGTGCAGAATCGCCTGAAAGTCATCGAGTCACGCCTGCCGCAAGCGGTCACTCAGCAGGGTTTGCAGGTGGAGAAAGTCTCCGCCGGTTTCCTGCTGCTGATCACCCTGACCTCCAGTGACGGCAAGCTCGACGACGTGGCCCTCAGCGATTACCTGGCGCGCAACGTAATGAACGAAATCAAGCGCCTGGACGGGGTCGGTAAGGCCCAGCTGTACGGTGCGGAACGGGCGATGCGCATCTGGATCGACCCGCGCAAACTCATTGGATTCAATCTGACCCCGGCCGACGTCAACGCCGCCATCGTCGCGCAGAACGCCCAGGTGTCGGCTGGCAGCATCGGCGACCTGCCGACCCGCGGCACCCAGGAAATCACCGCGACCATTATGGTCAAGGGTCAGCTGTCGACCCCGGAGGAATTCGCCGACATCGTGCTCAAGGCCAACCCCGACGGTTCCACCGTGCGCATCGGCGATGTGGCGCGGGTCGAGATCGGCAGTCAGGAATACCAGTTCGGCACGCGTCTGAACGGCAAGCCATCGACCGCGGTCGGCGTGCAGTTGTCCCCCGGCGCCAATGCCCTGAGCACCGCGACGCTGGTGCGGGCGAAGATGGATGAACTGGCGCGCTACTTCCCGGCCAATGTGGAATACAAGATCCCGTACGATACTTCGCCCTTCGTCAAAGTCTCGATCACCAAGGTGGTCTACACCCTCGTCGAGGCGATGGTGCTGGTGTTCGCGGTGATGTTCCTGTTCCTGCAAAACATCCGCTACACGTTGATCCCGACCCTGGTGGTGCCGGTGGCGCTGATGGGTACCTTCGCGACCATGTTGGCCCTGGGTTTCTCGATCAACGTGCTGACCATGTTCGGTATGGTCCTGGCCATTGGCATCCTGGTGGACGATGCGATTGTGGTGGTGGAAAACGTCGAACGGATCATGGTCAGCGAAGGCCTGTCGCCCAAGGAGGCGACGCGCAAGGCGATGCAGCAGATCACCGGCGCGATCATCGGCATCACCCTGGTGCTGGTGGCGGTGTTCATTCCCATGGCGTTCATGCAGGGCTCGGTCGGGGTGATCTACCGGCAATTTTCCTTGTCGATGGCCACCTCGATCCTGTTCTCCGCGTTCCTCGCCCTGACCTTGACCCCGGCGCTCTGCGCGACCTTGCTCAAGCCGATCGCCAAGGGCGAGCATCATGAAAAACGCGGCTTCTTCGGCTGGTTCAACCGCCGCTTCGAACAACTGACCGTGCGTTACCAAGGCTGGGTCGCCTATGCATTGAAGCGCACCGGTCGCTACCTGTTGATCTACGGCGTGCTGTTGATCGGCCTGGGCATTTGCTTCAGTCGCTTGCCCTCCTCGTTCCTGCCGGTGGAAGACCAGGGCTACACCATCACCGACGTGCAACTGCCGCCGGGTGCGAGCAAGAACCGCACGGTGCAGGTGGTCGAGCAGATCGAAGCGCACAACGCCACTGAACCCGGGGTTGGCGACAGCACGGTGATTCTCGGTTTCAGCTTTTCCGGCAGCGGCCAGAACGCGGCGTTGGCATTCACCACGCTCAAGGACTGGTCCGATCGCGGCAGTGATGACTCGGCCGGTTCGATTGCCGACCGCGCCAATATCGCATTGAGCCAGATTAAGGACGCCGTGGCCTTCGCCGTCCTGCCGCCGCCCGTGGACGGCCTCGGCACCTCCAGCGGTTTCGAGTTCCGCCTGCAGGATCGCGGAGGCCTCGGCCATGCCACGCTGATGCAAGCGCGCACCGAGCTGCTCGAGGCCGCCGAAAAAAGCCCGATCCTGATGAACGTCCGCGAAAGCGCCCTGGCCGAAGCGCCCCAGGTGCAGCTTGAAGTCGACCGCAAACAGGCTAACGCGTTGGGGGTGTCCTTTGCCGACATCGGCAGCGTGCTGTCCACCGCAGTCGGTTCCGCCTACATCAACGACTTCCCCAACCAGGGGCGGATGCAGCGGGTGGTGGTCCAGGCCGAAGGCGATCAGCGCAGCCAGGTCGCCGACCTGCTGAACATCCATGTGCGTAACAACGCTGGAAACATGGTGCCGCTGTCGGCCTTCGTCCAGGCCAAATGGACACAAGGACCGGCGCAATTGACTCGCTACAACGGCTACCCGGCGATCAGCATTTCCGGTGAACCGAAACCGGGCCACAGTACTGGCGAGGCCATGGCGGAAATCGAACGGCTGGTGGCGCTTGGCCCGGCGGGACTGGGCCAGGAATGGACCGGATTGTCGCTGCAGGAGCGCCTGTCCGGCAGCCAGGCGCCGATCCTGCTCGGGTTGTCGTTGCTGATCGTATTCCTGTGCCTGGCGGCGCTGTATGAAAGCTGGTCGATTCCGACCTCGGTGTTGCTGGTGGTGCCGCTCGGCGTGCTCGGTGCGGTATTGGCCGTAACCCTGCGCGGGATGCCCAACGACGTGTTCTTCAAGGTCGGTCTGATCACCATCATTGGCCTGTCGGCGAAGAACGCGATCCTGATCATCGAATTCGCCAAGAGCCTGGTCGACGAAGGTCACGACCTGATCGACGCCACGCTGCAGGCTGCGCGTTTGCGGTTGCGGCCGATTGTCATGACGTCCCTGGCGTTCATCCTTGGCGTAGTGCCGCTGGCGATTGCCACCGGGGCCAGTTCGGCAAGCCAGCAGGCCATTGGCACCGGGGTGATTGGCGGGATGATCACCGCGACCCTGGCGGTGCTGTTTGTACCGGTGTTTTTCGTGGTGGTGATGAAGCTGGTGCGCAAGCGCCCTGACGATATCTAGCCAACAACACATTCCCCTGTAGGAGCTGGCTTGCCAGCGAAGGGGCCGTCACATTCAATATCATTGTTGCCTGTGACACCGCCTTCGCTGGCAAGCCAGCTCCTACAAGGATTTGTGTAGGCCTGTGGTGCTAAGGTATTTGCACACCCTGGCCTTTCGAGCTCACATGCCCCTCCTCGCCCGCACCCACCCGCGCCTGACCGCTGCCGCCACACTCGGCATTGCGGTGGGTATCCTGGCTCCGGCCGACTCGATCATCAGCAAAATCCTGTTCGGCTGGAATGCCGGGGTCTGGACTTATCTGGTGTTGATGTTCTGGCTGATCGTGCGCGCCAAGGCGCCCGACGTGAAGCGCATTGCCGAGGTCGAGGATGAAAACGCCGGCCTGGTGCTGTTCGTCGTGTGCGTCGCCGCGATTGCCAGCCTGGCGACCATTGCCTTCGAACTGGCCGGCAGCAGGGACCTGGAAACCACCCGCAAGCTGCTGCACTACGGCTTCACCGCGCTGACCGTGATGGGCTCCTGGCTGCTGATCGGGGTAATCTTCAGCGTGCACTACGCACGACTGTTCTACACCTGGGACGGCAAGGACCCGGCGCTGCGTTTTGCCGAAGGTCTGACGACCCCCAACTACTGGGACTTCCTGTACTTCTCGTTCACCATCGGCGTGGCGGTGCAGACCTCGGATGTCGGGGTGGCTACCCGGGAGTTTCGCAAGATCGTGCTGGCACAGTCGCTGATCGGTTTTGTGTTCAATACGGCCATTCTTGGCTTCTCGATCAACATCGCGGCAGGCCTGTTCAACTGATCCCATGCACAAACGTTCTAGCCGCCGCCCTCGACACAGGCGTTCAATAGCCCGGCAACCGGTTTCGCAGGTGCAACATGACCACTCACAATTGGATCGACCTGGCCCAGGACACCGACACCGGCATCGAAACGCTGCGCGCGCATTTCAGGGGCCACGCCTACGACCCGCATTGGCATGACAGCTATCTGGTGGGCGTTACCGAGCAAGGGGTTCAGCAGTTTCACTGTCGGCGGGCGAAACATCAAAGTACCCCGGGCAAGGTGTTTCTGCTCGAACCCGGTGATATCCATGACGGCGAAGCACCCACCGAGGATGGCTTCACCTATCGCATGCTGTACCTCGATCCGCAGTGGTTGCAGCGTGAACTCAGTGCGGTGTTCGACAACGCTCCCGACAACAGTCAATTGAGTTTCGCCACTACCCTGGCCACTGACGCGCGTCTGGCCCATGCCACCGGCCTGGCGTTTCAGGCCCTGCATCAGGGTGAGCTGAAGATCGTGCGCCAGACCGCACTCGACGGGTTGCTCGAACGCCTTACCGGCCATCTGCACTGGCGGGCTCGTTATGGCGAGGATCCACGTCTGCCGTTGGTGGCGAAGAAGGCTCGGGAGTACCTGCACGCAAACGCTCGATACGATATCGGTCTCGATCAATTGGCTGCGGCAACGGGCGTCGATCGCTTCCGCCTGACCCGCGCGTTCAAGGCGGCTTTTGGTATCGCCCCCCACGCTTATCTGGTGCAACTGCGCTTGGCCACGGCTCGTCGGATGCTGGCCCGGGGTGAGCAACCGGCGACGGTGGCCATGGAGCTGGGATTTGCCGATCAGAGCCATCTGGGCCGTTGGTTCGTGCGCGCCTACGGCCTGACGCCCGCACTGTATCGCAAGCGCTGCTCAAATCTTCCAGACAGATAACCCGGCAACCGTGAAGATCGCATTCAATGATTTTCACCGGAGTTGCCTGCGATGTCGTCTTCTTTCCCAACGATCTTGCCCTTTCTGTTATTTGCGTTCGTGGCCTCGATCACCCCCGGCCCGACCAATATCCTGGTGTTGAGCAACAGTGCCCGATATGGATTGGCGGCTGCGGTGCCGATCATCTTTGGCGCCTGCGCCAGCGCCGCGACCATTGTGCTGCTGGTCGGCACCGGGGCCGGTTCGTCGTTGACCGCGCTGCCCATCGTGCAATCGACGTTGCAGTGGGTAGGCGTGACCTGGTTGAGTTACCTGGCGTGGCAGATATTCAGCGCCCCCTCCGAAGGCCTCAAAACGAATGACAGCGACGCTCGCCTCGGATGGGTCGGGGCCGCCAGTCTGCAATTGATCAACCCGAAAACCTGGATGATGGCGCTGGCCGTTGTCAGCGTGTTCGGCGGCAATGGCGAACAACGCCTTGGCCATGTGGTGTATTTGTCCGCGGCTTTTTTCCTGGTCTCCCTGCCGTGCCTGGGCGTCTGGGCATTGTTCGGCGCGAGTTCGACGCGCTGGTTGCGCTCGCCACAAGCGATGCAGCGTTTCAACCGTTGCATGGCCCTGTTGCTGCTGGGATCGGCCTGGCTGAGTGTGTTGGCCTGAGGCAGCTTTCGCTGGCAAGCCAGCTCCTACAGGGTCACGCCAAACCCTGTAGGAGCCGGCTTGCCGGCGAAGGCGTCTGCACGGCCACTACACGGCCGGCTGCCACCCGTCAGTATTATTTGCTCCTCGATCAATCAGGCACTTGACGGCGGATTGATTTTTGGTGTCTTCTGAAACCGGTTTCAGTGCTCTGCACAAAACCTTATAAATCCAATAAGAAGGTTTCAGACCGTGAACGATTTTTCCGCCGCCCAGCGCAGCCGCGTGACCATGCTCGACGTGGCTGAACATGCCAAGGTCTCCAAGGCCAGCGTCTCGCGGTTCATCGGCGAAGACCGCGCCCTGCTCTCCGATGCGATCGCCCTGCGTATCGAGCAGGCGATTGCCGAACTGGGCTACCGCCCGAATCAGATGGCCCGTGGTTTGAAACGCGGGCGCACCCGCCTGATCGGCATGCTGGTGGCCGATATCCGCAACCCTTATTCGATTGCCGTGATGCACGGGGTGGAAACCGCCTGCCGTCAGCACGGCTACAGCCTGGTGGTGTGCAACACCGACCGCGATGACGAGCAGGAACGCCAGCACCTGGCCCTGCTGCGCTCCTACAACATCGAAGGTTTGATCGTTAACACCCTCGGCCATCATCGCGACGAGTTGCGCGAACTGCATCGGGAAATGCCGCTGGTGCTGGTGGATCGCAAGGTCGAGCAACTCGAGAGCGATCTGGTCGGGCTGGACAACCCGGCGGCGGTCGAGATGGCCCTCGCACACCTTGAAGACCGCGGCTATCGCGACGTGCTGCTGGTCACCGAACCGTTCGACGGCACCAGTTCGCGGATCGAGCGGGTCAGCAGCTTCAAGGCGCAGATTGCCCGGCGTCCAGCCCTTCGCGGCACGCTTATCGAAACCGGCAGTGATCTGACGGCGCAGTTGAAAACGTTCCTCGATAACCCCGGCCCCGGGCCGAAAGCCCTGTTCTGCGCGAACGGTATTGCGGCGCTGGCGAGCACCCATTCACTGCGCGATTTACAGTGCAACCTGTTCGAAGATGTTGGCCTGATCGCCCTCGATGACCTGGATTGGTACCCGCTGGTGGGCAGCGGCATCACCGCCCTCGCCCAGCCGACGGCAGAGATTGGCGCCAGTGCGTTCGAGTGTTTGCTCAAGCGGTTACGTGGGGATGACGGGCCGGTGCGGACTGTGGATTTTTCGGCGCGGTTGATTGTGCGGGGGTCGACGCTTGGAGATTTCCGGTGAATGTCCGGGCCCCTTCGCGAGCAGGCTCGCTCCCACAGTGGTCTTTTTGTCGTACACAAAATCTGTGTCCACCGAAGACCCTTGTGGGAGCGAGCCTGCTCGCGAAGAGCCCCTGAAGAACGCTACAAGACTCAGCAAGCCCCTTTTTTTCGAACAAAAATGAAACCGGTTTCAGAGGTCAATAACAATGAATAAACCACCCGTTTCCATCAGCCTGTCCAGCTACGGCGCCGACCTGGTACGCCAGCGCGGCCAAGGCAGTTTCATCGATATCCTGGCCGCCGCCGGCGCTACGCGCATCGAATGGCGCGAAGAACTGTTGACCGTCGAAGATCCGGTGCAACTGGCCGATGCCACCCGCGCCCAAGGCCTGGAAAGCGTGTATTCCTCGCCGATGGAACTGTGGCTGGCCGGCCAGTCCAGACCCAATCCCGAACTGATCGCCACCCTGCAACGCGCCCAGGCCTTTGGCGCAAAGTGGTTGAAAGTCTCCCTGGGCTATTTCACCGATAACAGCGACCTGCAGACCTTGGCTCACGTCTTGGGCAAAAGCGCCGTGCGGTTGTTTGTGGAAAACGATCAAACCCTGCACGGCGGCCGAATCGAGCCATTCCAACGATTTTTCACTGAAGTCTCGCAACATAAGTTGCCCATCAAGATGACCTTCGACATCGGCAACTGGCACTGGCAGGACCAGTCGGCCGCCAACGCCGCGCGGCTGCTCGGGCGTCACGTCGGTTATGTGCACTGCAAAGCCGTAACGCGCCGCACCGACGGCAAGCTGGTTGCCATACCGCCTTGCGCCAGCGACCTGCAGTTATGGGAACAACTGCTGCGGCACATGGCCCAAGGCGTGATGCGGGCGGCGGAATATCCGCTGCAAGGCGAGGATTTGCTGCAACTGACCACCCAGCACGTCGCGACGCTCGCCCGTCTCGGCCAACCACGCCTGGAGCGCGCTCATGTCTGACTTCGATATCCTGTCGTTTGGCGAAACCATGGCGATGTTCGTCGCCGAGCAGAACGGTGAACTGGCCCAGGTCGGTCATTTCCACAAACGCATCGCCGGTGCCGACAACAACGTCGCCATCGGGTTGTCGCGACTGGGGTTCAACGTGGCGTGGCTGAGCCGCGTCGGTGCCGATTCCCTGGGTCGCTTCGTTATCGACACCCTGGAGAAAGAAGGCCTGGACTGCAGCAATGTCACCATCGATAGCGCGCACCCGACCGGTTTCCAGCTCAAGTCCCGCACCGACGACGGCGGCGATCCGGTGGTCGAGTATTTCCGCCGCGGTTCGGCGGCCAGTCACCTGTCGCCGCAGTCCATCGTGCCGGAGCTGCTCAAGGCCCGGCACCTGCACGCCACCGGCATTCCCCCGGCGCTGTCCGCCAGTGCCCGGGAAATGTCCTTTGAATTGATGACCCGCATGCGCGACGCCGGACGCAGCGTGTCCTTCGACCCGAACCTGCGCCCAAGCCTGTGGGCCAGTACGCAACAGATGATCGGTGAAATCAATCGCCTCGCCGCCCTCGCCCATTGGGTGCTGCCGGGGTTGAGCGAAGGTCGGCTGCTCACCGGTTTCGAAGACCCTGCCGACATTGCGGCGTTTTACCTCGACCAGGGCACCGAAGCCGTGGCGATCAAGCTGGGGCCGCACGGGGCGTACTACCGCACCCACCATGATCAGGGCTTTGTCGCCGGCGTGCCCGTGCAAACGGTGGTCGATACCGTCGGTGCCGGCGATGGCTTCGCCGTCGGCATGATCAGCGCCCTTCTGGAAAACCACAGTTTTGCCGACGCCGTGAAGCGCGCCAACTGGATTGGCAGCCGGGCGGTGCAGAGTCGGGGGGATATGGAGGGATTGCCTACCCGGCTTGAGATGTCTGCTGAATTTGAGGCCGCCATCGCGGGCAAGCCCGCTCCCACACTGGATCTGCGGCGTCAACAATATGTGTGACCGACACAAATCCCTGTGGGAGCGGCGGTGCGGCGATCCGACTTGCCCGCGAAGAGGCCCGCCCGGCCACTGAAGATTTATAAAAACCGTTACCTGCTGCGACAAAAACAACAAGCTCAGGAGCACCACCATGAAAACCGCAACCCTCGCCGCCCGCCGCTGGTGGTACATCATGCCCATCGTGTTCATCACCTACAGCCTGGCGTATCTGGACCGTGCCAACTACGGCTTCGCCGCCGCCTCCGGCATGGCGGCGGACCTGATGATCACACCCGGCCTGTCATCCATGCTCGGCGCCCTGTTCTTCCTCGGCTACTTTTTCTTCCAGGTACCGGGGGCGATCTACGCGCAAAAGCACAGCGTCAAGAAACTGATCTTCGTCAGCCTGATCCTCTGGGGCGGCCTGGCGACCTTGACCGGGATCGTCTCCAACGCCTACTGGCTGATCGTCATCCGGTTCATGCTCGGCGTGGTCGAAGCCGCGGTGATGCCGGCGATGCTGGTGTACCTGTGCCACTGGTTCACCCGCGCCGAACGCTCTCGCGCCAACACCTTCCTGATCCTCGGCAACCCGGTGACCATGCTGTGGATGTCGGTGGTGTCGGGTTACCTGGTGCAGCATTACAGCTGGCGCTGGATGTTCATCATCGAAGGCTTGCCGGCGGTGTTCTGGGCGTTTATCTGGTGGCGTCTGGCCGATGATCGTCCGGCCCAGGCCAAGTGGCTCAGCGACCAGGAAAAGCTGGACCTGGAAAGCGCCCTGGCCGCCGAACAGGTGGGCATCAAGGCGGTGAAGAACTACGCCGAAGCCTTCCGCTCGCCCAAAGTGATCATCCTCGCCCTGCAGTTTTTCTGCTGGAGCATCGGCGTCTACGGGTTCGTGCTCTGGCTGCCGTCGATCCTCAAGGCCGGTGCGCAAATGGACATGATCGAAGCCGGCTGGCTCTCGGCGCTGCCGTACCTGGCCGCCGTGATCGGCATGCTGCTGGTGTCCTGGGGCTCGGACAAACTGCAAAAACGCAAACGCTTCGTCTGGCCACCGCTGCTGATCGCTTCCATTGCGTTTTACGGCTCCTACGCGCTGGGTGCCGAACACTTCTGGTGGTCCTACACCCTGCTGGTCATCGCTGGCGCCTGCATGTACGCGCCCTACGGGCCGTTTTTCGCCATCGTTCCGGAAATCCTTCCAGCCAACGTGGCAGGCGGCGCCATGGCGCTGATCAACAGCATGGGCGCCCTCGGGTCGTTCGGCGGCTCCTATCTGGTCGGTTACTTGAACAGCTCCACCGGTTCGCCCGGCGCGTCATACCTGTTGATGAGCGGCGCACTGATGCTGTCGGTGGTGCTGACGATTTTTCTCAAGCCCGGCGCCAGTGACCGGGTCGTGACCAAGGTTGCTGTGCAACGGCCAGTGGCTACTCACCCTTGAATGATGTTGGGATGACGACAATGAAAAAGCAGGTTGTGTTGTACAAGAAACTCTCGCCGTCGCTGATGGCTCGCCTGCAAGAGCAGGTTGAGGTGACGCTGATCGAACGCCTCGACGACGAAGGCCTGGCCAGGCTGCGCACCGCCCTGCCCCGGGCTCACGGCTTGCTCGGTGCCAGCCTGAAACTGGATGCCGGGCTGTTGGACCTGGCGCCCCACCTTGAAGCGATCGCCAGCGTTTCCGTGGGCGTCGACAACTACGACATCGATTACCTGACCGAACGGCAAATCCTGCTCAGCAACACCCCGGACGTGCTCACCGAAACCACCGCCGACACCGGTTTCGCACTGATCCTGGCGACTGCCCGGCGTGTCGTGGAACTGGCCAACGTGGTTCGTGCCGGCGAATGGACGCGCAATGTCGGCCCCGCTCAGTTCGGCACCGATGTGCACGGCAAGGTCCTGGGTATCATCGGCATGGGGCGTATCGGCGAGGCGCTGGCCCAGCGTGGACACTTTGGTTTCGGCATGCCGGTCATCTATCACAGCCACTCGCCGAAACCGGCGGTGGAGCAGCGTTTCGATGCGCAGTACCGCAGCTTGCCGGCGCTGTTGCAGCAGGCTGATTTCGTGTGCCTGACTTTGCCGCTGACGGCTGAAACCGAAGGGCTGATCGGCGCTGAAGAGTTTGCGCTGATGGGGCCCGAGACGATTTTCATCAACATTTCCCGGGGCAAGGTGGTGGATGAAGCGGCCATGATCGAAGCGCTGCGCACGGGTCAGATCCGCGCGGCGGGGCTGGATGTGTTTGAGCGCGAGCCGTTGAATCCCGAATCGCCGCTGTTGCAGTTGAACAATGTGGTGGCGACGCCGCATATTGGCTCGGCGACCCATGAGACGCGGGAGGCGATGGCGAAGTGTGCGGTGGAAAATCTGCTGGAGGCGCTGGCTGGAGAGCGGCCGAAGAATCTGGTGAATGTTCAAGCGTGGAAAATGTGATGGATCTGGCGTTCATGAAGTAGCCTTCGCCGGCAAGCCGGCTCCTACAGGGGATCTACGGCGTACACACTATCTGTGTTCGATGCAGACCTCCTGTAGGCGCTGGCTTGCCAGCGAAAGGGCCGGCACTGACAGTTCAAAACCTTCAGGCCCGGCGCGCCTCCAGCAGCTGCGAGGCACACAGCGCAATGCGTCGACAAGCATCCGCCAGCCTTGGCTGATCCACCACCAACCCGATCCGGATGTGCCCCGCCGCACTCGGCCCGAACGCCTCCCCGGCCAGCACCGACACGCCGTACCCCTCCAGCAGCCGCTCGGCGAAGCCCTGGGCGCCTAAACCGGTCTGGCGCACATCGACCATCACGAACATTCCGCCATCCGGTCGGATTGGTCGCAGCCCCGGGCACTCGCTCAGACTCGCGCACACCAGGTCGCGACGTCGGCGATACTCCTCGCGCATCAACGCCACCTCAGGCAAGTCCTTATCCAGCGCCAATTGCGCCGCGTTCTGAATGAAATCCGGAATGCCAAACAGCATGCACAGCGACAGATGCTCCAGATGATCGGCCAAGCGTTTCGGCCCGATCACCCAACCCACTCGCCAGCCGCTCATGGCATGGGATTTGGACAGGCTGTTGATCGTCGCCGTACGTTCGGCCATGCCCGGCAGGCTGGCCGGGCTGATGTGCTCACCCTCGTACAACAGATCGCTGTAGACCTCGTCGCTGATCAACCACAGATCGTGGCGAACACAGAGTGCGGCCAGTTGCTGCCAGAGCTTGCGCGACAAACTGGCCCCGGAAGGATTGTTGGGACTGTTGAGCACCAGTACCCTTGTTTTAGCCGTGATGCGGGCCGCGACATCCGCCGGGTCGACCCGAAAGCCATTCTCAGGACGCACCGCAACCGGCACCACTTTCGCGCCAATGGCGCCGAACACGCCTTCATAGGTGACGTACATCGGTTCGGCGACAAGCACCTCGTCGCCCGGATCGAGCAGGCATTGCGCCACCGAATACACCGCACACTGGGCGCCGGGCAACACAATCACATGATCGGCGTCCACCGGCTGACCACTTCGCTGTCGATGACGCCGGGCGATGCTGTCGCGCAGCCCCCGACTGCCGCGTACGTCCGAATAATGGGTATCGCCGGCCAGCAGGCTGTCGATGGCGGCCTGGACGATGGGCAAGGGTGTATCGAAGTCCGGATCGCCGACTGACAACAGCAGTACATCGACGCCCTGTTCGCGCAACTCCAGCGCGCGGTTATGAATATGCCAGGCCGCTGCGCCTTCACCGGCGATGCGTTGGGTCAAGCCTGAATAGCGCATGTAGTTCTCCAGTCGCGCGAAATCCTGATTCAACCCTATATCAAATCACCAAACGCGCCACCCTGGCAGCTAATTCGACGGTGCAGCCCTCTATTCATCCATTCCCCCCATGATTTTTTCCATGCCTGACGATGGCCGTACCGGGGCTCTTAGAGGCATCGCTCGCACCGCCTGTTTCCTGTTTGCCCTCTTGCAAAAAACCCGGCTAATCATGAAGTTGATTTCCAAAGCTGCAGGAAAATGAAAAGAGTGGAAAATTCCTACATTCAATATCGCATCGGCTGACAGCTCTTTCCTCAACGCCCCTTTAAAGTCCACACCTGTAATTTGTGACAGGTTCCAAGACGACCCAATCGCGTTATAAGGAGACCGTGCCTACAGCCCTGCCACAGGGGTCTGAAGGACGGCCGCGGGAACCATGTCTTTGCAACGTAGGACGATTCTGCCGCGCCCACGCCGTCAATGATGATGAATGGGAGACTCAATTATGTACCGCTCAACTACCGCTTCAGTTCGGTCATCACCTGCCCAGGTAAGTTTCCAGCCGCAGGAGTGCAACCAACCCCAGGCTATCAAGCTCACCGCCAGGGAGAAGGAAGTCTTGCAATGGAGCGCCATCGGAAAATCGTCCTGGGAAATTGCCCAGATCGTCGACTGCACCGAGGCCGGTGTGAATTATCACTTTTGTAACATCCGCCGAAAATTCGGCGTGAGATCGCGCTGGATCGCCATGGTCATGGCGCTGGAGCAAGGCTTGATTCAAACGCCTTGAACCGGCGCCCCAGCAGCGGTCAGCGTTAAACGACCCTGTTGAGACCCTTCATGAATATGGAACACACCACAGACTTCACCCCCCAGCGCGCAAAAGCTTGTGACGAAATGCCGGTATCGCACAGGCAACAGCCGGACAAAACGCTACGCATCATCCTCGCCGACGATCACCCGGTGGTGGTGCTGGGGGCTGAAATGGCCCTCGGCAACACATTCTCCATTGTTGGCCGAGCCCACGACGCCGATGAGTTGATCGATCATCTGCATCGCACACCCTGTGATCTGCTGATCAGCGATTACTCGATGCCCTACGGGCGCTTGCCGGATGGTTTGGCATTGATGGGATACCTCAAACGCCATTTCGGACAAATACCCCTGATTGTGATGACCATGCTGCGCAACCCTTCGCTGCTGCAGGCACTGCTGAATGCAGGTGTTCGCGGTCTGTTCGACAAACGCAGCCCCTTGAGCGAGTTGAAACAGGCGGCACACACCGTGGCAAAAGGGCGTCGATATTTGTGCCCTGCCTTCGGCAAAATCCTGGATGTCAAGTCGTTACCCTCTTCAGGCTCCGCCGAACCAAGGGCCAACCTTTCCGGGCGCGAGCTGGAAGTGGTGCGGTTGTTCGTCCAGGGGTTGTCCGGACGACAGATTGCAGCACAACTGAACCGCAGCGAGAAAACCATCAGCCGACAAAAACGTACCGCCATGGACAAGTTGGGACTTGGCCATGACGGTGGGTTGGTGGAGTTTGCGCGGGTGAGCGGGTTGAGATAATGAAAATCCTGAATGGATGAAACGTACTGACCAAGCCTATGGTCTTGTACCGGATCCAATTCAGCATAATCCCCACCATTGCCGGTCACTAAAGGTTGTTCTCCCGGCAAGCACCACTACCAGTATTGATAGTGGTGTCTTGCGCTATTTCGTGAGTTGCTCAGCGACAAATCGGGTATTGCTTTAGACTGCGCGCCAACGGTTAGTCGTTGTAGTTATATTTATCTCTATCAGGCCGGCGCACGTCGAGCGCTGTTCTCTTTGGTCCCGCGTGAAATTTCCCACCTTCAGGTACTATCCCCCCTCTTGTTTCATAGGCTTCCCTCTGAAACACATTCATTTTGTTATATTCTTTGACCGTAACTTGCTTGGGTGCCTTTGCGATATTGGGAACAGGTTGAGCCTTGGGAGCCTCTTTTACCCGTGGTACGACGCGTCCTTCAGGCGCAAACGTTACTTGCCGACTCAAGGCCGGACCTCGACTTGATCCTGGTGTAGCAGGTGATGCGAACTGTGATGGTCTACTCGGTACGCCATGTGGGCCTGTAGAACGCGGCAAACCAGCGGGGACCTGAGTCGGAACGCTTATGGCGGCTGGCCCTGATGAAGAGCCGGTGGACACTGTGTATCGGCTTAGAAGCTCATCGACACTGACGAGACCGTGTGTATTAGAGGTTCCTCCTGATGCAAGACTGCTGACACCGCGAGAACTCTGAGCCATTGCTCGCGACGTTCCCCTCATCACATCATCACCACTATTCATAAGCACCCCGAACAAGACTGCCAATTTAAAATTCCCAGATGGATCCGTGTAATTAATCGGATCACCCATCGTGTACGAATACGCATTCAGCCCACCGTCCCCAAATGGACTCCAACTGTCCGGACTATGGAACCGCATCAATAGCGGATTAAATACCCGATGCCCGTTCCCCAACACATACCAACCGGTTTGCGCTTCCCGCAATTCGCCGTTGTACCCCAGATGAGTACTCGCCGGGTGCTCGTCGCTGCGATGACCGTATGCTGAATAAGCGAAGTCATTGACCAAGCCTGGCCCCGCTTCACACAACACACTGTTCTTGTCATCGCTGGCCAGCATCAGAACTTTGGGCCAGCACCGCCCTGGTGCGCGAGCACCGTGCCGTTGGCTTGCATGACTGTGCTGCTGTCGGGGCCCTGCTGCAGCGTATGAATGTTACCTTCCTGGTAAAAACGGCGCTGTTCATCGGTACCACTACTCTGGCTGGCAAGCACATCCAGAGGATCGTACGTGTAACCACTCGGTGTTTCACCAGGCAGTTCGCTGACACTGATCAAACGGCCCAGGTCGTCGTACCCGAGTGCGCGCCCCGCTTCATCGCACACCAAATTGCCGTCGTCGTTGTAAACCAGCTTGATTTCCTTGGGATAGTAATCGTCATGATCATTGGTGACCCTACTCAACTGCGTTGGATCCTTCAGATTGTCATAGCCGTATTCAGCAAAGTTGGTGCCATCAGGAGAAGTGGTCTGCACCATTATCAGGTTATCCAGTTCGTCGAAGATGAATAACTGCATATCGATAGGTTTGTTGTAAGGGTCCAGAGGTTGTTGCGTCCCCGTGCAGGTGTACAGTTCAAGACGCCCGCGAACATCGTAACTATAGGTTTCTTCACGCAAGACTGCCTCACCTTCCGTCAAGGTGCGCTGTACCAATTGATCGACGACGTTGTAGGCCTGGCTCAGTTGCTGTTTTCTATCTTTGCCATCACTGTCTTCGCCAAAATCGAACTCGCGCAATTTTTCGCGGCCCTGATCGTCGTACGTCAGCTTGATTTTCAGGCTCAGCGGTCCATCCGTGGTTTCGATGCTCTCGGTCTGGCCTTGGGCGTTGTAGGTGAACGTGGAAGCGGTAGTGCCCAGGCTCGTACCCATCAGCTGGCCGCTACTTTTCTCGTAGTCATAGATTTGATCCTGTTCAAGTACATCGACGTACTTCAACAACCGGGCTTGTCTGCTGTAGTGATAGAACATCGTCGACGGCTCGAGGCCTGGCTGTTCCCGGGTTTCGCTCTTTATCTCCCCAGTGGTGTAGTACTGGCGAGAAAGTTTCAACTCGCCTTCTTCACTCCAGTCCAGGCGAGCGTTTTGCGGATCGTATGTGTAGGTTGCAGCAATGCCTGCGGCGCTACCTGCGATACCGACGGTGGTACGTTTAATCGGCTCCTCACCCAAGGCTGGCACATATTCGTAGTTGACTTCCACGAGTGACGGGCGCTTGACTTTACAGGGTTGAGTCTCGCCCGGTTTGAAACTATAGGTCGTTACACGGCCCCCGGTAATCGATGTGACCATACGATCGAGGCCGTCGAACGCTTGCTGGCCCAATTCTTTTGCATTGACGCCAATCCAGACGGGCAAAGGCGGCGAATAATATTGAGATGAAGCTCCAGTGGATGTAGGACAAATCCTAAGCAGTGATGGGTGTTATCCCGGGATGGAAATCCCACTCACCACCGATGCAAAAAAAGGGGTGCCGCTGCCGCTGCACCCCTTTCCGTTCCGTCAAAAAAAGCGACGCTCTCAGCTCAAGGGCGTGTTATCGGGCAAACGCCTGTCCCTGTCCCCAGCGCTACATTGAGCGTTGCGTCCGGCGACGGCGATGTCACGCCGCTGACGGTGTAACTGACGATACCCCGGCCAACCTGATCCGACTCACCGCCATACAACGGCAGAATTTTTGTAACGTAAGGTCGCACGATCCAGTCAAGGCCGGTACGCTCCTGGTCCTTGGTCAGAGGGTCAAATGTGTGCTCCAGATCGGTGCCGTCAATAGGGTCGGCAGGAAGAGGGCCGCTCGGATCATAGCCTTTATGACCCTGCCACTTGACCGTGACCACTACGTCCTTTTTCAGGTAGCGAGGGTTGGCCGGGATATGCACTTTGATTCCGAGGCCTTCGACCGGATCCCAATCCAACAAGTGGCAAAACATGAAATCGCCGGGGGCCTTGTCCGGGAACTGTACGGCGTCGGGGACGACGGTATGGACATTCACGTCGACTGGCGTAGGTTTTGAACGCTCTGCGTTGATAACACCGGGGCGACGAAGCCAGTAGAACACTGGCAACGCGGGATCATTACTGCGTTCATCGATGACGTCCCACGGGATTGGAATTTCCATAGGGGTGCCCGCTGTCTCGGTGGTGATGGTGGTCACGGGTAACACCGGCAACCCACCCCACATCACGTGAATTTCATCCCCCGGCACTGGTGGGTCGTAAAGCGTAAACAAGACTTTGGCGTCTTCATTCTCATCGCTCAGTATCAGTTGGTTTTCAAGGTCCGATCTGCCCCGCACCTCCACTTCATCCAGGTTGGGGTTGGTAATGTCCGGCCAATCGGGGTTGGGCGGGCCTACCCTGGAAAAATCCACCTGGACCGTAATGCCAGGTGCTGTGAAAGGCCGCGATCCGCGACGGACTTCGTATTTCACCGGCGTTGTCTGTTCACCGGTGGCTTGGGTGTATTGGGCCTTTAAAACTTCCAGCGGGACCTTGATCCGGGTTTCAGACCGAGGCACTAACGGATGCGGCTGCAGCTCCTGTGTTCCCCAGGTGACATAAATATCATCGGTCGACTTGCCATTAGTCACCACGGGGATCACCACTGTCACCTCCCGGCTGGCGGCATCGAGCTGATCGATCAAACCGTCATCCTCTGCCAGAGGTACATTGGGTACCCGCTCCGCGTTTTTCTGTTTGTCTGAACTTGCCATGTTCACTTCTCCCGTACCGTTCAAATTCAGCCATGACCCTCGCCATGGCTGTGAAACCCGTCTGGCAGCTCGATCCATTTGCGCACTGCATACGGCGCTTCATCGTTCTGCCGAGCCTGCGAGGCCTTGAACGAATTAGGCACGAGATTTTAATGCTCCGATACTGTCAGAGTTGACAGGTGGCTATGTATTCAGACGATGCGAAGACGCGGGGCTGGCGCGATCTCTGTCGTGGAGGGACAAGTCAGACCTTGCGCGCGGCCATCCGCCAGACCCGTGCGATATCGCTCGCCCGCTCACGCAACAATCGCGGCGCCTCGGCACAGGCCTGGGCCAATGTCATCGGCCCGCTCGCCAGGGCAAACGCGGCATCGATGCCATGGGCATACAGTTGCTGATACCCCTCGCCCAGCGTGCCGGCGATGACGATGACTGGCACACCTTGTTGCCTGGCGATCCGCGCGACGCCAAACGGCGTCTTTCCACGGAGCGTCTGCGCATCGAAACGGCCCTCGCCAGTGATCACCAGATCGGCGTTTTTGACCGCTTCGGCCAAGCCGACCAGTTCGGCAACCACTTCAACTCCGGCTTGGAATTGCGCCCCCAGAAACGCCTTGGCGGCAAACCCCAGGCCGCCTGCCGCGCCGCTGCCCGGCTCGTCGCGCACCTCCGTTTTCAGGGTTTCGGCGCACAGCCCGGCGAAGTGCCCGAGTGCGCGATCCAGTTGCTCGACCTGGTCGGGCGAAGCCCCTTTTTGCGGGCCGAAAATCGCTGAGGCGCCGTGGGGGCCGCACAGTGGATTGTCGACGTCGGCGGCGATGTCGAAACGCACGTCGGCCAGGCGAGGGTCGAGGTCAGTCATGTCGATGCGGGCCAGGTGTGCGAGCGCCAAGCCGCCCGGGGCCAACGCCTTGCCGTGTGCGTCGAGCAATTTCACGCCCAACGCCTGCATAGCTCCGGCGCCGCCATCGTTGGTAGCGCTGCCGCCAATCGCGAGGATCACCCGTTGCGCTCCGGCATCCAATGCCGCGCGGATCAATTGGCCCGTGCCGAAGGTACTGCTGCTGCACGCGTCGCGCCGATCGACCGGCACCAACTGCAGCCCGCTGGCTTCGGCCATTTCGATGATTGCGGTATGACTGTGGGGCAGCCAGCCCCAGGCGGCATTGACGGGTGCGCCCAGCGGTCCGCGGACCTCGATCCGGCGCAGTTCGCCATTGCAAGCCGCCAGGACCGATTCAATCGTCCCCTCCCCGCCGTCGGCCATCGGGCATTTGATCAGCTGCGCATCAGGCCAGATTTCCGTCAGGCCGAGGGCAATGGCATCGGCCACGCCTTGGGCGCTGAGGCTGTCTTTGAACGAATCGGGGGCGATGACGATCTTCATGGGCATTCTCCAGTTCCAATGTCTTCATGCTGCCAGTTGGCATCAACAATGACGCCGGTCCGCGGCACAAATTGCGATCGGGTTTGTTGTTCATTGTCACAAAACCCGTGCCCTCCCCCTTGTAGGAGCGAGCTTGCTCCGGGCGGCGTTCCGACGATGGACGTCAACGATGACACTGCCTGCCTGATTGCCCGCGGCGACCTAGGGTTTTTCGCGAGCAAGCTCGCTCCTACAGAGTCACTGCCTTGCGCTAACCCTGTAGGAGCGAGCTTGCTCGCGATGGACGTCAACGATGACGCTTGCTGCCTGAATACCCGCGGAGACCTCGAGTTTTTCGCGAGCAAGCTCGCTCCTACAGGTCGTTTAGGGTTTTGCGTCGGTGTCTGGCAATAGCTGAACGCCGAGATACAGCGCGAGCATGCCGTCCAGGCGCAAAGGGTCGACGCCGCTGAGTTCGGCGATGCGTTCCATCCGGTAGCGCAAACTGTTGCGATGGATGCCCAATGCGTCGGCACAGGCCTGGCTCTGGCCGTCGTGATCGCACCAGCTGCGCAACGTCGCCAGCAGTTGGCCGTTGCCGTCCTTGGCGATGACTTTACGCAGGGGCTTGAGCAGTTCGTCCAGCGCATCTTCATCGCGATGACGCCAGAGCATCACCGGCAGTCGGTAGCGGTTCAACGTCAGCACACGGGTTCGAGGCACTACGTCGCGCCCGTAGGCCAGCAAGTCTGATACCTGTCGAGTACAACGACGCAAACCCGACAACCCATCGCCCTGCCCGCCCATTGCAATGCGCACAATGTTCCAGCCGAGGCCGTCGAGCTTTTCCAGCAGCCGTTGGTTCTCGACTGCCTGGCTGGCCGGTCGGCACCACAGCAACGAAGACTTGGCCGAGCTCATGCACCAACTGTCCGGGTAGCGCGAGGTGAGCCAGGCGCCGAGCGCTTCGACGGTTTGTCCCGGCCCCGGCCCCATACCCAACTCGAACAGACAGGGGACCCGGATCATCTGTGGCTTGAGCCCCAATTGCTGTGCTTCGTCGATCAAACGTGGCGAATCCCCGGCGTCGCTGAGCAGCAACGCCAGCAGGTCATCGCAACGCTGACGCCGCCATTGCTGATCGGCTTGTTGGTTGCGCTGAGCCACCAGCATCTCGGCGGTCATGCGCACCAGCTCGGCATAGGTACGCAGTTGCTCGGGTTCGCCGGTGATCCCGAGCACGCCGATCAGGCGCTGGTCGAGCATCAGCGGCAAGTTGATGCCCGGCTGCACCCCCTTGAGGTGCATCGCGGTCTGGGCGTCGATCTCCACCACTCGAGCATTGGCCAGCACCAATTGTGCACCTTCATGGCGAGTATTGACCCGCTCCGGTTCGCC
>Ga0213829_1000762_pt1 | contig 26568 bp, 15 predicted proteins | sample MC6MC0896MG_FD_180665 | JGI IMG/M metagenome (GOLD analysis project Ga0213829, IMG submission 180665) | Enriched soil aggregate microbial communities from Iowa State University, Ames, United States - MC6-MC0896-MG | ecosystem: Environmental > Terrestrial > Soil > Unclassified | place: USA: Iowa...
GTGCGGTCGGAACCGTCAGCCGCCAGGGTCTGGCCTTGTGGGGTGCGGTCGGAACCGTCAGCCGCCAGGGTCTGGCCTTGTGGGGTGCGGTCGGAACCGTCAGCCGCCAGGGTCTGGCCTTGTGGGGTGCGATCGGAACCGTCAGCCGCCAGGGTCTGGCCTTGTGGGGTGCGATCGGAGCCGTCAGCCGCCAGGGTTTGACCTTGTGGGGTGCGATCGGAGCCGTCAGCCGCCAGGGTCTGGCCTTGTGGGGTACGGTCCGAGCCATCTTGAGTGATCAGGCCTTTTTCTTTCAGGCGGTCATTGCCACCTTCGGCGACGGTTTGACTGAATACCGAGAGGCTCGTTTTCACTTGCGGAGTGACTTGGTCGGCCGCCGGCAGGGCAAAAGCAGTGCTGGCCAGCATTGAAAGGGTAAGGCTAAGCAGTAATTGGCGTTTCATGATTGGGTGCTCCGTAGGAGGGCGATAAAGTGGGTACGAGAGCAATGCTACTCTCGATAAGTCGATATAAAAGTTCATAAAGGCAATGGTAATAATCAACGGAATTGATTGTTCGCTGAAAAGGCTCTAGACCAGGTGTTTCCGCAGGACCGTTTTGCACCGGTGTGGGTATTTTCGACTCACTCGCGTCATACAGAAGTGCGGGTGCGGTAACGCTGAAGTGAAAGCCAAGCCAGCGACCGAACGGCTATTTGGTGTGCGAATCAATCTTTCCATTAAACCTGCGGCCGGTTTTTCAGTCCTAGATCTCAAGACAGGCTGGTTCTGGCCTAAACGTTTCATACGTGCGTCGCAGTCAGGGCGCTCAGTCGTATCAGGAGCTCTGTGCAATGACGCGCACTCGTAAAACTCTTCTCTGGACGGTCGCCAGCCTTGTCGTTCTGCTGGCCGTACTGGTTCTGGTCATCGCGTTCTTCGATTGGAACCGGATCAAACCGCCACTCAATGCCAAAGTGTCTGAAGAGCTGCACCGCCCGTTCGCCATCAATGGCAACCTGGCGGTCATCTGGCAGCGCGAACCCGACCAAGGTGGCTGGCGGGCCTGGGTGCCCTGGCCGCATGTGGTCGCCGAGGACCTGAGCCTGGGCAACCCGGACTGGTCGAAGCAGCCGCAGATGGTCACCCTAAAACGCGTGGAATTGCGCATTTCACCCTTGGCCTTGTTGACACAACGGGTGGTGATCCCGCGCATCGACCTCACCGGACCCAATGCCGAGCTGCAGCGGCTGGCGGACGGCCGCGCCAACTGGACATTCAAGTTCGATCCCAAGGATCCGGACGCCGAGCCATCGAACTGGGTGGTGGACATTGGCGCGATCGGCTTTGACAAGGGGCACGTCACCCTCGACGACCAGAGCCTGAAGACCCGGCTCGACCTGATCATCGACCCGCTGGGCAAACCGATTCCATTCAGCGATATCGTTGGCGAAAAGGCGGCGAAAACCGCGCAGGAGAAGGGCACCGCCCCTCAGGATTACGCGTTCGCCCTGAAGGTCAAAGGCCATTACCACAATCAAAAAGTGGCCGGCGAGGGCAAGATTGGCGGTCTGCTGGCCCTGCAGGATGCGGCCAGGCCGTTTCCGCTCCAGGCCCAGGTCATGATCGCCGACACCCGTGTCGAGCTGGCCGGCACCCTGACCGATCCGCTTAACCTCGGTGCTCTGGACTTGCGGCTGAAACTGGCCGGCACCAGCCTCGGCAATCTCTACCCATTGACTGGCGTGACCCTGCCGGATACGCCTCCCTATGCCACCGACGGCCATTTGATAGCCAAACTGCATGAGGCCGGTGGCGCCGTGTTCCGCTACGAGGAGTTCAACGGCAAGATCGGCGCAAGCGATATTCAGGGCAGCCTGGCCTACGTCGCCAGCCAGCCACGACCGAAACTCAGCGGCTCGCTGGTGTCCAACCAATTGCTGTTTGCCGACCTGGCACCATTGATTGGTGCAGATTCGAACGCCAAGCAAAAGGCCCGTGGCGGGGAAAGCAAGCAACCGGCGGACAAAGCATTGCCTGTCGAAGAGTTCAAGACCGAACGCTGGCGCGATATGGATGCCGACGTCGAATTCACCGGCAAGCGCATCGTCCACAGCGAAAGGCTGCCGTTCAATGACCTTTATACCCATGTGGTGCTGACAGACGGCGTGCTCAGTCTGGAACCCCTGCGTTTCGGTGTGGCAGGCGGCAAGCTGGATGCGCAGATAAGCCTGAACGGACACGCTGAGCCGCTGGAAGGCCGGGCGAAACTCACCGCTCGCGGATTCAAGCTCAAACAGTTGTTTCCCACGTTCGAGCCGATGAAAACCAGTTTTGGTGAGCTCAATGGTGATGCCGATATAACCGGTCGTGGCAACTCTGTAGCGAAATTGCTGGCCACTTCCAATGGCAACTTGAAAATGCTGATCAATGACGGCGCCATCAGTCGCGAGTTGATGGAGCTGGCCGGGCTGAATGTCGGTAACTACGTGGTCGGCAAGATCTTTGGCGACAAGGAAGTGAAAATCAACTGCGCAGCGGCCGACTTCGACATCAAGACCGGTCTGGCGACCATTCGGCTATTCGTCTTCGATACCGAGAACGCGATCATCTATATCGATGGCACGGCGAATTTGGCGACTGAGCAACTGGACCTGACCATCTCTCCGGAATCCAAGGGCTGGCGTTTGATCTCGTTGCGTTCGCCACTGTACGTGCGGGGCAAGTTCATCAAACCGGATGCTGGTGTGAAACCAGTGCCACTGTTATTGCGCGGAGCCGGCATGGTTGCGCTGGGAGTCATTGCCGCGCCGGCGGCGGGACTGCTGGCATTGATAGCACCGAGTGGAGGCGAGCCTAACCAGTGCGCACCATTGCTGGAGCAGATGAAGGCGGGCAAGGCACCGAAGACAGTCAAGGGGTGAGCAGCATCGGTAACCTGTCTGTTGTTCGCAACAGACAGGCTGTGCCTCGGGCAGATATTGGATTTTTCGAACGTCAATAGACTCAGTTACATATTACGGCTCCGTTCATAAACCTGGTTGGCGTCGATCTATGGCTCTGGCGTTCAGGTAATAATGTGACACGCATGAAGTTTGGTAAGTAAAATGCAGGCTGGTAAATTGCCATTGTCAGCCGGATGGCTGGACTAAAAATACCCCATATGGATTTGGAGTTTTATATGAACATGTTAGTGCCAAGTATCGTAGAAAGCCGAGTTTTTTTTGATAATACGCAGCTCTCGCCTTTAGTTAAAAAATTATCTGGTGTCAGGTCCTTCGCTGGATCAAATGAGTTGGCGGTAGCTAAGTCTGACCTGCTGCTGGGCGAGAATGTGCCGACCGCAATCGGCTTTACCGATAATCTCGACGAAGATAAAAAGCAAGCGGCGGCGGACAGCATTCATTTTGCCGAGCGCTACGCGGATTCTTATTCGGACAAAGATAACCAGCCTATTGAATGGCATGGAAAGTATGCTGAGGCTCTGAAGCATTGTGGCTGGTCATTGACTAATCATAAATATCAGGATTTGGTGAGCAGGAAAACGGCCGTCACCATGGATGCCATTGTATTGGATATCATCAAGGCAACCGCCGGCAGGAACGCTCCAGCGCTAACGAATTTGTTGAAGGTTAGTTTTGATAAAATTCAAGGCGATGAGGAGCTTCTTACACTTTTCGATAGCAACAGTTCAAAAGGCAAGGATAAGGACTTCAGGCTGATACCCTGCTTGCAAACGCCTGGAGGGACGGCAATCGCTACGCTTGTTGCGTTTGATTGTGAGCTTTCAACGTCGCAAGGTGGTGCCTGGTTTTGGAAGTGGAAATTAAGTAATGTGCGAATGAAGCGAGTGGCGTCTGTCATGGAACTTAATATGGCCCAGCATGAGCGCAGGCGAGATCAGATTATTGAACTTCTGGATCAAAACTCGGATGACTTTTTCAAAGGCGTTAAGTTGAAATAACTCTGTTACTAATCGGGATGAGCCGTTGGCCTCCCGATTCTGAGCTGTTCGAGAAGGATAGTACTATGGATAAGGATGTCGTTTTATCAGTGGCAGGAAATGTGTCTTCCATTTCTGTTGAGCTCGCTGAAGCATGGAGGAAAGATGTAATTGATTCAATGTTGTTTGCACGATTGTATGCAGATTCAAATGTGGACAGGTTCGCCCAGTCGCAACAGTGGTATAAATATCACTCTGAAGCGATGAGCAAGTCCAAGTGGGAAGTAGGAAGTCACAGGTTTTCCAGTTATGAGCCGGGCGAAAGTTCTTCATTTGTGCTGAAACAGCTTATTCAAAACAGGATGAGTCTGGATTTGGCGCAGGCGGAACAATTTGACCGGCTGATGAACTGTATTCAACGAAACTCTGCCGCAGAGTTAATCACTTCCTCTGCTGGTAAGCATACGTTGGTCTGCCAAAGCGGCGGCCAGACTTCTATGGTTTCGACCATCGCTCTGCAAATCAGCTTGGCAGTGCGAGGGCCTGGCTTATGCACTGGATTTGTCTACTTCAAGACGGGTCAAGCGGTTAGCGATGATCTTTTCAACCAGGAGTTCAAAAGTGAGCTGGTTTCAGGTGAGGTCATTATTGGAGTCACAAAGCTCGTGCTGAATAAGGCAAGCTATGAAAGAGCCCGGATGCGAGAAAAAATTCTTGCCAGTCTCCCTGAGGTGAGTGCTCCGCTAGTCCTGAATCTCTCCGCTGATGACGAACCCTTGGTGCAGTAACTGAACTGGCACGTCGATGTGTGCGAGACATGACTGCCAATCTGAATAGTCTATAGTGTTGGTTTAGTCCAAAGGCCTTTTCGAATTGTTATGAATGCAGCCTTATGGCGCTATTTGTGCGCAATAAGGCTGCGTTTCCGTTACAGATCTTTCAGAATGTCGGCCATGTCATCCGCATGCTCTTCTTCCTGAGCCAGGATGTCTTCGAAGATGCGGCGGGTAGTAGGGTCTTGTTCGCCAATGTACTGAATGATCTCGCGGTAGCTGTCGATGGCGATACGCTCTGCGACCAGGTCTTCGTAGACCATCTCTTTGAGTGAATTGCCTGCCACGTACTGTGCGTGGGAGTTTTTCGACAACAGGTCAGGGTTGAACTCGGGTTCACCGCCCAATTGCACGATGCGCTCGGCCAGGCGGTCGGCGTGTTCGGCCTCCTGAGTGGCGTGTTCGAGGAATTCGTCGGCAGCGACGTGGGCTTTCAGGCCGTTGGCCATGAAGTAATGGCGCTTGTAGCGCAGCACGCAGACCAGTTCGGTGGCCAGCGATTCGTTGAGCAGGCGCAATACCTCTTCGCGGTCGGCGCTGTAGCTTTCGGTCACCGCACCGTTCTCGACGTTCTTGCGAGCACGTTCGCGCAGGGTGGTTACATCAGACAAATGCATGTCGCTCATCTCGATCTCCTGGAGGCTAATCCGGTTTGCGTCGCGCCTCTGAGGACGTGATCGCCACTTAAGCTGTGAGTGATGGGCGCAGCGAAAAGTTTTATGCAAATGATCAGTCGCAGAAAATCCAGTGAGGCAGATGTCATAGACTGGTCGTCGAGTTGTCACCTTCGATGTCGAAGCTTGGCGGATGTATTGCATCGCGGCTTGCTTCATATCAATGATCACAAGGATGTTTGCCCATGTCGCAAGGTTCCGCCACGCGCTATCCGTTGGTCCTGGTTCCGGGAATGCTCGGGTTTATCCGTCTGCTGCTGTATCCGTACTGGTACGGGATTGTTTCGGCGCTGCGTCGGGATGGGGCAACGGTGATCGCGGTGCAGGTCTCGCCGCTCAATTCAACCGAGGTGCGTGGTGAGCAACTGCTGGCGCGGATCGAGGCGATTGTGCGGGAGACCGGGGCTGAGAAAGTCAACTTGATCGGTCATAGCCAGGGCTCGCTCACCGCTCGTTATGCTGCCGCCAAGCGTCCCGATCGAGTCGCTTCGGTCACGTCGGTGGCCGGGCCCAATCATGGTTCGGAGCTGGCGGATTACCTGCACAGACACTACCCGGCAGACAGTGCCAAGGGGCGTCTGCTCGCTGTTTTGCTGCGGCTGATCGGCGCGTTGATGAGCTTGCTGGAAACCGGCTATCGCGGGCCGAAGCTGCCAGTGGATATCCCGGCCTCGCATCAATCGTTGACCACTGAAGGCGTGGCGCTGTTCAATCAGCGTTATCCACAGGGGTTGCCGCTGACTTGGGGCGGGCAGGGGCCTGAAGAGGTTAACGGCGTGCGTTATTACTCATGGTCCGGGACCTTGCAACAGGGGAAAACCGATCGAGGGGCCAACCTGTTCGATGGGACCAATCGAAGCTGCCGATTGTTTGCCAAAACCTTCGTGCACGAAGTCGGGCATTGCGACGGGATGGTCGGGCGATACAGCTCACATCTCGGGACGGTGATTGGCGATGAGTACCCGCTGGATCACTTCGATATCGTCAATCAGTCGCTGGGATTGGTCGGTAAAGGGGCAGAGCCGATAAGGTTGTTTGTCGAGCATGCGGCGCGGCTGAAAGCGGCCGGGGTTTAGCAGCTCGACCGAGTCATCGTTCTTCGTTGGAACCCCGCCCGGAACCTGCTCGCTCCCACCGGAAAAGTATGGCGAACGCAAAATCTGTGGGCAGCCGAGACCAATGTGGGAGCGAGCCTGCTCGCGAATGCCGCCAGATCAGGCAATGCTGATGTTGCGGCCCAACACGGTAGTCCAGCGCTCCGAAACAATCACCCCACCCAAGGTCAGCATCCCACCCACCAGGTGGTACATCGCCAATTGCTCTTGCAGCACCACCGTTGCAATCAGTGCCGTCATCAACGGCAGCAAATTGAAAAACAGTGTGGTCCGGCTTGGCCCCAGGCGAACCACCGCCTGCATCCACGCCAGCGGCGCAATCATCGAGGCGAGCAGGCAGGCGTACAACACCAGCGGAATGTTCTGCAGGGTCGGGCCGATTTTCGGCGAGGCGATGAACAGCGGAAACAATACGACAACTGCCACCAGTACCTGCAAATACAGCAACACCAGCGGCGGCAAGCGCAATTGCCACTTTTTCAGCAGGGTGCTGTAGATCGCATAGGCCAGGGTGGCGATCAGCATCATCGCATCGCCCAGATTGACGCCGTGTTCCAGCAATGCCGCGAGGTTGCCCGAGGAGATAACCACCAGCACACCGGCAAACGACAGTATCGCCCCGACCAATGCCCCGGCAGTCAGGCGCTGGCCCAGGCTGACGATGGCCATGACCAGTGACATCAGCGGCATCAGTGACAAGATGATCCCCATGTTGGTGGCCGAGGTCAGCGTCGCGGCGAAATACGCCAGGCTTTGATAGACCGCCATGCCCAACACGCCAAGGATGAAGATCTTGCCCAGGTTCGGGCGGATCGCCGGCCAATGGGTGATCACCGGTTTGAGCATGAATGGCGTGAACAGGATCCCGGCCAGCAGCCAGCGGTAGAAGCCGATCTCGGCGGGGAAGATCGTTCCAGCCGACATTTTGGTGATCACGGTATTGCCGGCCCAGATGAAAATGGCCAGCAGGGGATAAGCGTATTGCATGGGGAAAACCAGAACGTTAATGAGGGGGGATTATCGCCTGTCTGGAGGCGCAAGCGTAGCCGCGTCGGTGAAGGTGTAACAGGTGTTGTCTACACTGCAAAACGAGGCCGCGCCCCTCGTTGCGGCAACCAGGAGAAAACTCCATGAAGATGTTGCATGTCCCTTTGTTGATGATCGGTGTACTGATGTGCGCCCAGGGGTTCGCCGCCACTGACCAACAGAACAAAATGACTACCTGCAACGCCGACGCCACCGCGAAAAGCCTCAAGGGCGATGAGCGCAAGGCCTTTATGAGTACCTGCCTCAAGGCTGCGCCAGCAGCGGATGCCGCCAAACCCATGACTCCCCAGCAGGAAAAGATGAAAACCTGTAACGCCGACGCAACGACTAAAGTCCTCAAGGGGGATGAGCGGAAGGCGTTCATGAGTGAGTGCCTGAAGAAAAAATAAACATTGGGGTGAGTATGGGCCGGAAATGTGTCGCGGCTATGCCGGTCTCTTCGCGAGCAAGTCGAATCGTCGCACCGCCGCTCCCACATGGGTTCAATGGTGTTCACAAATGTTGTGTTCACTGAAGATCTGGTGTGGGAGCGGGCTTGCTCGCGAAGGACGACGCAAAAGCCGCTAGCCTCCTGACAAAGGTCGACCCACACAATTCCTAGTGCTGTCACCGGAACGCTGGCAGACTGCCAATCCTTTTACGCCGTTCGTTTTGAGGCTGTATGCCAACGTTTTCTCAACGCCAAGTCTTGCTGATAATCAGTTGGGTCATCATCTTTGGTGGTTTGCTGCTGGTGCTGCCGTTGCGACTGCTGCCCAGCCTGCTGGCGGGGTTGCTGGTGTTCGAACTGGTCAACATGCTCACCCCACAATTGCAACGGCTGATCGAAGGCCGGCGTGCACGTTGGCTGGCGGTGGCGTTGCTGGGCACATTAGTGGTGAGTGTGCTGGCGTTGATCTTTGCCGGGGCCATCAGCTTCCTGTTGCACGAGGCGGAAAACCCCGGCGCTTCCCTCGACAAATTCATGGTGGTGGTCGACCGGGCGCGTGGGCAACTGCCGCCGTTCATCGATGCCTATCTGCCTGCCAGTGCCGCCGAATTCCGCGTGGCGATCGGCGAGTGGATGAGCAAGCACCTGAGTGACTTGCAACTGGTGGGCAAGGACGCGGCGCACATGTTCGTGACGCTGCTCATCGGCATGGTGCTCGGAGCGATCATTGCCTTGCAGCGGGTGCCGGATGTGACCAAGCGCAAGCCTCTGGCCGCCGCACTGTTCGATCGTTTGCACCTGTTGGTCCAGGCATTTCGTAACATCGTATTCGCCCAGATCAAGATTTCCCTGCTCAATACCTTCTTCACCGGGATTTTTCTGGCAGTGGTCCTGCCGATGTTCGGCATCAAGCTGCCGCTGACCAAGACCCTGATCGTGCTGACCTTCCTGCTCGGCTTGTTGCCGGTCATCGGCAACCTGATGTCGAATACCCTGATCACCATTGTCGGTTTGTCACTGTCGATCTGGGTCGCGGTCGCAGCGCTGGGTTACCTGATCGTCATCCACAAGCTCGAATACTTTCTCAATGCGCGCATTGTTGGCGGGCAGATCAGTGCCAAGTCGTGGGAGTTGCTGCTGGCAATGCTGGTGTTCGAGGCCGCGTTCGGCCTGCCGGGGGTCGTGGCGGGGCCGATTTATTATGCGTATTTGAAGAGTGAGTTGAAGCAGGTGGGGATGGTTTGATCAGGTAGAGATGTGTTGCCTGATCTGATGCCTTCGCGGCGGTGCGGCGATCCGACAAGCCACGCTCCCACAGGATTTGCGTCGTTCGCTGCATTGGGTATACGACACAAACCCTGTGGGAGCGTGGCTTGTCGGATCGCCGCACCGCCGCGATGGGCGCGACTCGGTTCTGGATCAGTCCATGGTGCCGTAACGCTTGGCCGCCTCGATCGCCAACCCGCTACCGATGCTGCCAAAAATATTCCCCTCCACATGCCGCGCCTTCGGCAACATCGCCGACACACTGTTGCGCAGCGCCGGAATTCCGCTCGAACCTCCGGTGAAGAACACCGTATCCACCTGATCGACCCGCACATTCGCGTCATTGAGCAATTGCGTGACACTGTTGCGCACGCGCTCGAGCAGGTTGTCGATGGCCGATTCGAACAGTGCCCGGCTCAATTCCACGCTCAGTCCAGGCTCGATGCGGTCCAGCGGCACATGGCGGCTGTCGGCGTGGGTCAGCTGGATTTTGGTTTCTTCCACTTCCATGGCCAGCCAATGTCCGGCGCGCTGCTCGATCAGCTTGAACAGTCGGTCGATGCCGCCCGTGTCTTCGATGTCGTAACGCATGCTGCCCAGGGCCAGGGTCGACTTCTGCGAGTACACCGAGTTGATGGTGTGCCAGGTCGCCAGGTTCATGTGGTGGCTGGTGGGCATGTAGGCGCCGCTCTTCATGCGGCTGCCGTAGCCGAACAGCGGCATCAGGCCCTGCAGGCTCAGTTGTTTGTCGAAATCGGTCCCGCCGATGTGTACGCCGCCGGTGGCGAGGATGTCGTCGTGACGGTTGTCGTGGTTGCGGCGCTCGGGCGACAGGCGCACCAGGGAGAAGTCGGAGGTACCACCGCCGATGTCGACGATCAGCACCAGCTCTTCCTTTTCGATGGTCGACTCATAGTCGAATGCCGCCGCAATCGGTTCGTACTGGAACGACACATCCTTGAAGCCGATGGCGCGGGCCACATCCACCAGGGTGTTTTCCGCTTCCTGGTCGGCCATTTCGTCGTCGTCGACGAAAAATACCGGACGACCCAGTACCACTTCATCGAATTCCCGACCGGCGGCCGTTTCCGCGCGCTTCTTCAACTGACCGATGAACAGCCCGAGCAAATCCTTGAACGGCATCGCAGTGCCGAGGACGCTGGTATCGTGCTTGATCAGCTTGGAGCCCAGCAGGCTCTTGAGCGAGCGCATCAGGCGGCCTTCGTAACCTTCGAGGTACTCGTGCAGCGCCAGCCGGCCGTACACCGGGCGACGTTCTTCCATGTTGAAGAACACCACTGACGGCAGGGTAATCTTGTCGTCCTCCAGCGCGATCAGCGTTTCCATGCCGGGGCGCAGCCAGCCGACGGTGGAGTTGGACGTGCCGAAGTCGATACCGCAGGCACGGGCTGGAGATGCGTTTTTCATGTCTTTCAGGTTCCGGTTAAAAAACGGCCGCGCAGTGTATGTCACTGCGGCACAGATTCGAAGGCCGACTATCCGCTAAATCTCAGCTATTAGCGCCTTGAAAGACTATCCTTTGCCCCAAACTTGTCTGCATTGGGCCTGGCAGCCACCGGACGGTCGCAAGAACCGCCCACTGCTGCCGATAAACTTCTGATGCGCTGCCCGGTCACAACCTTGAGATCGGTCAAATCCTGTGCTGCAAATCAAGTGCATGCTCTGCCAGGCGGCGCTATATCGATAACGGATGGTGATTCCCTCGATGGACTTCAAAGACTATTACAAGATTCTCGGTGTGGAACCGACTGCGGACGATAAGACGATCAAGGCCGCTTATCGCAAGCTGGCGCGCAAATACCACCCCGACGTCAGCAAGGAAAAGGACGCCGAGGCCAAGTTCAAGGATGCGTCGGAAGCCTATGAGGCGCTGAAAAGCGCCGACAAGCGCGCCGAATACGACGATTTGCGCAAATACGGCCAGCACGGCCAACCGTTCCAGGGGCCGCCGGGTTGGCAGGGACGCGGCGCGGGCGGTTTCGGTGGTGGTCAGGACACGGGCGATTTTTCGGACTTCTTCAGTTCGATCTTCGGCGGCCGTGGGCCTGGTTTTGATGGTGGACAGTCGCGTCGCAGCACCGGACGTCGAGGGCAAGACGTGGAAATGGAATTACCGGTTTTTCTGGAAGAAACCCTCTCGAACGAATCGAAGAAGGTCTCCTTCCAGGTACCGCAGTACAACGCTGCGGGCCAGCATGTCAGCAATACCAGCAAAAGCCTGAACGTGAAGATCCCGGCCGGCGTGGCCGACGGCGAGCGTATCCGCCTCAAGGGCCAGGGTGCACCCGGTGTTGGTGGCGGCGCCAACGGCGACCTGTACCTGATCATCCGTTTTGCGCCGCACCCGAAATATGATGTGGAAGGCGAAAACCTGATCATCACGCTGCCCCTGGCACCGTGGGAGCTGGCGCTGGGCGCTGAAGTCGCGGTACCGACCCTGACCGGCAAAATCAACCTCAAAGTCCCGGCCGGCAGCCAGAACGGCCAGCGCATGCGCGCCAAGGGCCACGGCTTGATGAACAAGGCCGGCGAGCGCGGTTACCTGTTCGTGCAACTCAAGGCCGTGATGCCTAAAACCTCGGACGACGAGGTCAAGGCGCTGTGGCAGGAACTGGCGAAAAAAGCCGCGTTCAATCCTAGAGAACACTTCTGATCCAAGAGACGGAGTAGCCCATCATGAGCAATCCCCTGATCGTTCAACTGGACATGGCAGAATTCTGTGAGGCGACCGACCTGTCGGACGTCTACGTGATCGAAATCGTCGAACACGGCATCCTCGAACCTCAGGGCAAGCAGCCCAAGGATTGGCGTTTCAACGATTACGAGCTGGCGCTGGCCAAGCGTGCCGCCAAGTTGCGGCGCGACCTGGAGCTGGAGTGGGAGGGGGTTGCCCTGGCGCTGGATTTGCTTGAAGAGGTCCAGCAGTTAAGGGCGGAGAATCGGATGTTGAAGCAGCGGTTGGGGCGGTTGGTGGTTGAATAGCGCACGTGTCAACCACCCTAAGGTGAATCTGTCGCAAACCGGCGTATCAATGTTAGGGGTGATTTAGCCGATCCCTAATCCTGAGCGATCTATTGACTCGACTTAATATTCTATCTGACTCTTCGTGCATTATGTCCCGCGTGTGTTGTACTGAATAGCCTTGGCTCCGCAGTTCGGAACTTCTGATATGCAACGCGGCAGTGAGCGCTTGGCGTTGAGTTTCCATCCGTTGTCGGTGATAGTTCTGGGTTCGACTGTCCGTGCTCTCTCTAGTGTGAAAGCCCGTTGCATCACCTCCCCCCACAACCGATTCTCGAGGGTTTCTAACACTGTTTCCTTGCCTATCGGTGGACGTTATGTAAATTTGGTTACCTTCGCGAGACCAGGTTTCCCTTGAATACCCTCTCAACGATGACCGACTCCCTGCCGACGAGGACGGCGGTCGTGCCACTCCCAACGAGCTTCGAGCTCTATTGCCTAGGGCCGTCAAACCAGCTAACGCCGCTCCATCTGCGTATCCAGGTCGACTAAGATTCTCCGAGGCAACGCTGGTCATCCGCGCCCCCTCGCTTATTATGTCTCCTCTTGGGCCGGGGGCCGTCGCTACAGCAGCACCCACTGTCATCAACCCCGCGAATTCACTCGTGTTTTCAGTAGCCGTTGAAGCAGACCCCAGAAATGATCTGCCTGACCCTGTAGCTCCGGGGCCGCCAAATAGAAAATCGTAGCCGCGCGAAAAGAGTTTTCCCACCCTGATATGTCCCGTCGGGTCCGAAGAATTCACCGGATCGCCCAAGCAATACATATACGCATTCAACCCACCTCCCCCAAACGGACTCCAATTGTCCGGGCTATGAAAACGCATCAATGTCGGGTTGTAAGCCCGGTAGCCATTGCCCAGCAAATACCAGCCGAAGTGCGTCTCGCGCAATTCACCGTTGAACCCGATGTTCGTCGCTACATCTTGCTGCGCGGACTGCTGGCCATAGGCGGAATAAGCGATGGAATTAGGCTTGCCACCTGCGACTTCAGCGAGTATCGAGTTTTTGTTGTCGGCAGCCAGCAGGACAGTACGCGACTGTTGTGAAGACGTGTGGTTATCCGCAGGTAACTGAGGCATGGCGCATCCTTCCTTGGTGAAAGCGTTGAAAGTGTCAACGCCCCAGTCTGATCCTGCTGCAGAGTGTTGGGAACTAGCAGAACTGATAGTCAGGCGCCTTCCTTGGCGCTGGATCTGCTGGAGAGAACGGCAAAGATCAACGGCAAGATCAAAAGATCGCAGCCTGCAGCAGCTCCTGCACAAGCCCTAGATTCGGCGGGGCAACACCACGGTGAACAGCGTGCCATCGGCCTCACTGGAGCTGACCTCAATCGTCCCGGAGTGGGCGTTGACCACTTCCTTGACGATAAACAGACCCAGGCCGAGGCTGGTGGAGGGCTGGCCGAGTTCTTCGTCGGCACTGCGCACCAAGGGGTCGAAGATAGTGCCAATGGCATTTTCGGGAATTGGCGTGCCGTGGTTGTGCACCGTGAGACGAACCGTATCCGGCTCGCCAATGAGCCTTATCGTCACATCCCGTTTGTTGGAACCATGCTGCAACGCATTGCCGATCAGGTTTTGCAGGAGTTGATCCAGGCGCCCGGCATCCCAGACGCCTCGGGTGTCTCCCGAAACGTTCAATGTCGGATCGCACTCCGGGTTGCCGGCACAGGCTTCGGCGATCGCGGCATGGGCTGCGTCCGCCAGGTCCATGGGGACAGGCTCGATCGGCAGGCTCTTGCCCAGGCGACTGCGCACCAACTCCAGCAGATCGCCGACCATCACCGCCATGTGCCGCGCGCCGCGCTTGATGTTGATCGCGCAGGTCAGCGCATCGCCTTCGAGCGTCGCCTTGCGCATCAGCAGTTCGGTTGACATGCTCACCGCCTGCAGCGGCGCGCGCAGGTCATGGCCGAGGATCGCCAGGAAGATGTCCCGCGAATGATTGACCTGTTCGGCATAGGCTGCGGTGGACTCGGCAAGGGCTTCGTCGATGGCTTCGTTGAAGCGGATCATGTCCTGGAAATACGCCATGTCCGGCGATTCCAGGCTGTCGACCCACAGACGAATAACGCAGGCGCGCAAATGGCGAAATTCGGACGTCATTTGCACCAGATCGAACCCGACGTTGTGGCGCAGCTCCCCATGACAGGCCGCGGCCTGGTCCAGGCTCGGGGTTTTTTCCGGGCCCTCGCCCTTGGCCTTGGCCACCTGTTCGCTGGCGGTCTGTGCCTTGCCCATATCGGTTGCCGCGGCGAGCAGGATCGCCTTGGCATGATCGCGCAACGTCGTGCGGTCCAGCGAATCGTCGGCGCTGATGGCTTCGGCGAATGTTTCCCATTCATCAACGATGCGATCCACGTGTTGCACAATGAATTCAGATAAACGCATGGCTTTGCATCTGCATGGCAATGATAGCCAATGAGTGTGGCGCATCCCGGCGCCTTTGTCGTGTCCCTGTTGCAAGCGCCGATGAAGGGATATCGATGTGCAGGCAAGGTGGTATCCAGTTGTTTTTTAATCCTGTTAATTGAATGGATATAGCCGTTTTCTCAGGCAGGGTTCAGTGGATTTTAGATTTGTTGTTTCAGGTCCGTGCTGGGTAAATTTAAAGTTCAATTGAACTGCATACGGATATGCGACATGTCTGAATCCCTGATGGAAAGCACCACGGTCGATGAGCCCGGCGATCATGAAAAGGGTCGTTACTTCGATTTTATAAAAAGTACTATTCCCGAGTGCCTGGTTCAGGCCTCGCCGCCACGGCGCAAGGTGCTAAAAGACACTAAACCGACTCTTCCAGATTGGTATGAACATAGTTCGCCGGATCAGCGCAGTGTACTGAAAGGGCTAATAGAAGCTGACTGTCATGCGCAGAATAAATGGGACAAGACCTTGGCTGCCGTGGACAGTGTCACCGCTTATGCAAAGCCCTTGTTGACGGCTGCTTTGGCCAAAGCGGGTCTTGAGCTGGATGTCGACAAAACCTGGGTGCGCCTCTATTACCCGGTCGATTACAAATTTTTCGGTATTGCGACGGGCGTGAGCACTGGCGATGTACGTACCAGGACCTTCTCGTTACTGCAGGCGGCATTGCATAACTTCGAAACTTTCGAGGCTGGCGAGAGTTACTTCGATAAAGACTCTACATTCATTACCGAGCCCGACGCGCAAGGGCGCTTCGATGTTGTCGCTTGCAAGCTAAAAATTTCGCAGTTCGTTACGATTTGTCGAAATTTGGATATTGGTGGTCAGTATGAAGCCTACATCAATGACGTCTTTTATGAGGGCGGCACTGCGCATCAGCAGGCGTTAAGTCAGGTATTCATTGATAGCAAGAAAACAGGCCTGAAAGCCGCCGCTTATGCAGCCCTCCTGAAAAGTGATATCGAACTCAAACATTACGAAATGTTAGTGGAGCTGATCAATGGACAACCTGTCGTCAAGGATAGAAGCAGCCGACGATCGATCAGCTACAGCCCGCTTCGTTTGATGGGGTATGAAATCGCCGAGTGTGCGGTGTTCTTTCCAACCCACGCCAATCGTTACGACGGTAGCGATGTCATCGCCTGGATTCCGGACGACCCCGAACACCCGATAAAAAAATACGCTTCGTTCGCTGACTTCGAAGCGCAACTGACCCATCAACTGATGTACCGACCGACGGGCAGTAAAATCGATAGCGCCCGGGACGTGCTCACCGACTACCAACGCTTCTTCAGCCGGTTCATCAGCGAAAAGGACCGTGGCCAGTTTTTTCTTCGATTTACCCAGAAGGTGCTGGACGCACCGTCCGGCATTTACTGGAAAGACCAGGTGCGTGGTTATCTGAAGTATTTAAGCCCTGTTTCAAGATTGAAAGGCCCCATGGAAGATCGACACTGGCGACGCGACCCCCAGGAAAATATCGATTTGCATGCCGAGCTTTCGCTGAACTTCCAATGGGTCGGCATGGCGGGCATCTGGACCGAGATGTTTCGCCAAAAGCGTCGGCATCTACGTGAGGATGCGCAAGTCCTTGCCGTTTCCACTGCCGCCGAGGATGCCATCACCCGTGAACGTCGGCTCGCCAACTACCTGAATATCGGCCTGTCCATCGTTGGTATCGCCGCGTTTTTTGTACCACCGGCAGGCGCTGCCATGCTGTTGATTACCGCCGATCAATTGTTGTTCGAGACGATCGAGGGCGCGCGTGAGTTGAGCCAAGGCGACAAGGAGGCGGGCTGGGCGCACATCACCGATGTGCTGGAAAACCTGGCGACGATGGCAGCCCTGGCACCGGTTTTTCACTACGCGGTTTCGCCGTTCATCGAAGGCTTGAAGTCGGTCACCCTGCCCGGTGGCGAGACGCGTTTATGGAAGCCCGATCTCAAACCCTACGAGCGCGACGTCGAGTTGCCAGCGAACGCCAGGCCCGACAAGTTGGGGCTGCATCGACATACCGGGGAAAATATTCTGCCGCTGGAGGGCAAGCATTACGCGCTGAAAGAGGAACCGCACTCCGGAACATACCGGATCAAGCATCCGACGCGGGAGGACGCCTACCAACCGGCGTTGAACCATAACGGCAAGGGGGCCTGGTATCATGAGGTGGAGGCACCCCTGCAGTGGTCGAAACATACCTTGTTACGGCGCTTGGGACACTCGGTGGACGCCTTCACCGAGAGTGAGCGCGAACAACTGCTCAAGGTCAGCGGCATACATGAGGACGCGCTGCGTCGAATGCATGTCGAGGGTGAGCCGACGCCGCTAATGCTGGCCGATACCATCAAGCGGTTTCAAGCCTATGCCGATGCCGGGGAAGTCGGCACCCAGATTCGTCGCGGCCAGCTGCAGGACGACCTTTGCGGCTATGCCGCCTCGTTGATGGTCGAGCTGCCAGGATGGCCTCGCAGCAAAGCCATAGAGGCGTTCGAAGGCCCTGATTTAAGCGGCGACTCCGTTCAATATGGCGATAGTGCCGCACCGGCCTCGGACGTCATCAGGGTCAGCCGGGCCGAGCTTATGGCGGGGCAATTGCCGGAGCGTGTACTCACCTTCCTCAGCGAGGAGCAAATCAAGCGCCTGGTTGGCCAGCATGTCGCGCCGGACCAGCAGGCCCTGACGTTGAAAGCTCGATTGGCCGATCATGCGGATCAGGCCAGGGCGCGGATATTCCAGAGTTTGTCCAAGGAGCGGGAGGAACTGGGCAATCCCCGGACACAGCTGATTCAGCGTAGCTTTCCCTCCTTGTCGACCTCTCTCGCAAACGAACTGTTGGAGGAGGCGACACCCGACGAGCTGCGCCAGATGAAAACCACCCGGCGCCTGCCGTTGCGATTGGCGCAGAAAGCACGTCTGGCGCAGCAAGAGGTGCGCTTGTCGCGCGCTTATGAGGGGCTTTCCCTGGAGACGCTGGCTGCGCCGGATACTGAAAGCCTGGTCCTGCATACACTGGGAAAATTACTCGACGAGCCAGGCGATTTGCGCATCGAGGTCAGGGATGGCTCCTTCACCGGAGCGATACGTGCCAGCGTCGGCCTCGAAGATGCTCTTGAGCGCAAAGTGCTGGTTCGTACCGGGGATGGGCAGTACGAAGCACGCGACGCCAGCGACAATCATTTACACGGAGGGGATGACCTGTATGCCGCCCTTCAGCACGCATTGCCGGATGCTCAACGAAGATCCCTGGGGTTGCCCCAGGTAAATCAGGGCGCCGATCTCAAGGCACTGATCCAGCAACAGGCACTGGCGCGTGATGAGCTGCGCTCGGTCCTGAACATGCAGGCGCCGCGTCAACCTTTGTTCAAGCCACTGACGCTGTTGCCCGATGGTCGGCGCGGTTATCCGTTGAGCGGTCGCGGTCAGGGGATATGGGAGGGGATTATCGAGGAGCGGGTCAAAACGCTCTACCCCGACTTTGTCCGTGAAGAAATCGATGAATTCGTCGCCGCGCTGAATGCTCAAGACGAATCGCCTGAGCAACAGCTGAAACGGCTGGAGCGTGAATACAAGCAACTGGATCATCGCCTGCAAGCCTGGTTGAGGGCACCGAACGAGTATTCTGGCGTAAGAGACAGCCCGCAGTACATCAGGGAGTGGGGCGCGAGAATAAAAGTCGTCAGAGCCCTCAAGCAGGCCTGGCAAAGGACCGGTCCGAAAGACTATGACGCCTACGGCAATTATCGCGGCCAGAGCATCGATCTGAGCGATACCTCGTTGCATTACCAGCTGCGCAGCTTGCCGGCGCTGGAAGCGAATTTCGACCATGTCACCCGGCTGAGATTGAATCGTTCGCAATTCAGCAATGAAGTAGAAGGCTTCCTTGGACATTTTCGCCAGCTTCGCGCCCTGGATCTATCCAGCAACCAGTTGACCCGCCTGCCTGCAGCGATCAGCGACATGCCGCATCTGCTGGAACTGCATGTGGGCAATAACCAGATCGTGTTGACCGGGCCCGCCATCGACAGCATCAAGAACCTGACCCGGTTAAAAGTCCTCGGGATGGAAAACAATCCACTGGCCTTATCGCCCGATATCAGCCGTATGCCTGACTTGCACATCGGGAACCTCTCGAACACCGGCCTCGCCACTTGGCCTACCGGGACCTTTGCCCTGCCCAGACCCCGGCATTTCGATTTGAGACTGGTCGATAATCCCATTACCGAGCTTCCCGTGGTGGCCCCCGGCTCCATCCGGGCTGAAATGGTGGCGCGCACGCTGATCAGTCGCGATCCGCCATGGCTTTCGCCAGAAAGTCTCACCACGTTCAGAACCTACATTGAGTCGGTAGGGCTCAATCCTGACCGTGGTTCGCCCAATTTGGTGATGTCCGATAGCAGTTTCTGGATCAAGGCGTTGCCACCGGAGGCGCGAGCGACCCCTGAATTACGCGCGTTGAAACGTGATCTGTGGAGCGCGGTGGCGGACGAGTTCGGCTCCGAGGCCTTTTTTGCTGAAATCCAAAAACTTGCCGGCTCCTCGGATGCCGTGCCCGCGTATCGAACCGAGCTGGCGGACAAGGTCTGGAGAATGCTGCAGGCGGTCGCCGAAAACACCGAGCTACGCGAGAGGCTGTTCAAAGAAGCGCTGGTTCCTTCCTCCTGTGTCGACTCCGGCGCGCAACTGTTTAACGCCATGGGCGTCGAAGTGCTGGTGCATGAGGCCTACGGTCTTGTCAGCAAGGATCTGGTGGAAGCGGAACTGGTGAGTCTGGCCAAGGGCAAGTCACGTCTGAACGAACTGGGCAGGATAGCCCGCAAGAGGATCTCGGACCTGATGGAGCAAGGCCGCAAACTTCCCGAATATGATCAGGACGGCGACATGATCATGCAGCGGGATGAGGAAGGAAACTTTGTCAGGTCGATCGATGAAGTGGAAATTTATCTTTCCTATGTAACAGCGTTGGCTGAACGCCTGGATTTGCCTTGGCAGTCGCGCAGCATGTTGTTCGAAGAGGAGGACGTCACGCCGTGGATGATAGAGACCGCTTACCAGCAAGTACTGGCGCTCGAGACGGGTGATGATCTGACTGATTTATTGCTTGAGCAGGATTTCTGGAGCAAACATATCCAGGGTGCCAACCGGCAGGCCTTCAAGAACCTGCGGCGCAGAACTCCTGCGGCATTAGCCTTGCAAACGGCACAAAAAAACTGGACGCAAACCTCCGATCCAACGGCGCGCGCACGACTGCGCGAGACCATCACGACATTGGCGACGACGCTTGGCAAACAGCCCGCCGATGTCCCTCCCGGTCGCGTGATGACGGATGAGGAGTACTGGGCAGAATGCGCGGTGATCAATACCGAAACGACCACCCTGTTGAGGAAATTGACCCGGGAAGCGATGGCCAGGGCCAAACTTCAACGAGTCGAAATTCCCTTCGCGGTGCAGTCGAATCAAGCGCCTTGAACATGACGAGTTGAGGTTTTTTCCCAACAAGTGATACATATATAGGGCTTTTACAACAGGGTCGCTCGTTAGACTGGAGGCTTCATAACCCGTCAAGGATGACCCCTATGCCAGACTCACTGACACCCGTTACCACCCCCGCAGGTATGTTCAATGCCGACCTGCGGGGTGTTCACTACGACTTCCTGAAAGACCGCGTGCCTACGTGGTTCTCGGGGGCTTCGACGCAACGCCAGTTGGAACTTGCCCAACATGAAATGGAGCTGCCCAGCTGGTACCTGACCGCCATGCCCGAGGACAGGACCGCGCTTGCCGACAGTCACATCCAGTATCGCGAAGCCTTGAACAACATCGAAGACAAGCTCGGCGGCATCGAAGATGTATTGGCCTTCGCCGAACAGCCACTCAAGGACGCGATCAAGAAAGAATTCAAGATGGATCTGGACGTCAGGAACACTTATTTTGCGCGCAAATACGGCGTCAAGGATCGAGATGACTTTTATGGTTTCTTTGTCTTAGACCAGCAAAACGATCCGGCGCTGAAGTACGAGTATCGCGGCATATCGCTGCTCGAGGCTGCCCTGGCCAACTTCGAGCCTGACGAAGAACAGAGCAGCCCTTGCACGGATTGTCAGATCATTACCACCTGGAGCGACTATGACGGAGACGTCATACCGACGTTCAACGCGGTCAATGGTCAGGCCGTGTCCATTGCGCCGCATGCCTTTGCCAGGCTTTGTCGCACACTGGATCTGGGCGAGCTGTATCAGAAGCACCTGAAGGCTATCCTGAAGCCCAGGGGTGTGGTCGACCGCAAGGCGCTCAATGACCGGATGGAGGCGTACCAGCGACAACAGCTGGCGCTGAGCACCGAGATCGGTCGCCGCCAGGCCGCCATGGGCAGCGGCAACAGCACATGGGGCATCAGTGTCGACGCCTGGCAGATGCTCAAGCAAGTGGTGACCGATCAGAACGATGTCACCCTGGACGGGAAGCCTGTGACGTTCGCGGCGCTGAAGATCTTCGGCTCTACTCTGGTCGGCCCCTTACTGATCGGTCCGGACCGCAAGAACAGTGACAAGGTCGAGCGCCTGCTGGTGTATATCCCCAATGACCCGCAGCAGCCACTCAAGGAATATGCATCCAGCGCCGACTTCATGAATGAGCTCAGGACGCGTTTGCACAGTGCCTCGTATCGACGTTTTTTCAGCCGTTTCGTGCCACAGCGGGATCAAGGCATTTTCTTTCAGCGCTTCAATGCCTTGTATCAGCCCACCGGTTCTGGTGCGGCAGCCGACTTTGCGCTCCAGCCAAATCCGCTGAAACTGCCGCTGGATGAGGTCGCCATTACCGGCAATCTGTGGGAGCAGTTGCGCCAGGCCCATGTGAACAAGGTTCTTGCCGACGCCAGAGCTGTCGCCGTGCCTACCGGGGACGAGGACCGTAAGGCTCGAATGGAGAGGCTGGAGAGCTTCCTGGATGCGGTGAACAGCGTGTTCAACCTGGCGGCTTTCGTGGTGCCGGGGCTGGGGCCGATCATGCTGGCCGTGGGCGCCGCCCAGATGGGCTCGGAAGTATTTGAAGGCATCGAAGCGTACGAGCAGGGTGACGTGAAAGCCATGTGGGCGCACTTTTCCAGCGTGGCCCTCAATGTGGCCTTTATCGGCACCGGGGCCAAGGTCCTCCCCGAAATCAAACTGTCGAGCAGGGTGAATACGCTCAAGCCCGTTACGCTGTCGAACGGCAAGCAAGCGCTGTGGAACCCTGATCTTTCGCGCTATAAGGCTCCCGTTGAACTGGAGCCGAATGCAAAGCCCGATGAATTGGGCCTGTTTCAGAACAACGGCCAGAAACTCCTGGCCCATGAGGGTGATCACTACGGCATCGTTGAGGACGCTGGTCAGTATCGCATCCAGCACCCGACCCGGCCCGAGGCCTATCTGCCTGTTGTCGAGCACAACGGCGCGGGGGCCTGGAAGACCGAACTCGATGAGCCGCTGACGTGGGACAAGGCGCGCTTGTTGCGCCGACTGGGGGCTTCAACCCAGGACTTTACGGATGAAAAGCTTGAGCAAATCCGGACCGTGGCGGGTGTTTCGGAAGACCAACTGCGACGTTTGCATGTCGAGCTCGATCCGCCCCCGATCATGCTGGACGATACGCTCCAGCGTTTCAGGCTGCATGCCGAAGCGGGTAAGGTCGGCCAACAGATACTGGCCAATCAAGTGCCCGAGACATTGCTGGAGGATGTGGCAAGACTCACCACCGACTTGCCTCGCTGGCCGGATAACCGGTCCTTGGAAGTCTTTGCTGGCCCTGAGTTGAAGGGGCCGTCCACCCTCATCGGTAATATTGACGTGGCCAGCGCGAACCGGATCAAGCTGACCCGATCCGAATTGCGCGACGGGCAGTTACCGCAGCGCATAATCGAAGCCCTCGGCGAAGATGAAATCCATCAACTGTTGGGGCAAGCCATTTCCAGCAACAAGGAAGTGCGCATCCAGGCGTTGAAGGAAGCGCTGGCGGAGCAGGCGACGCTGCGCCATAAGCGACTCTTTGATTCGCTGTACAAACAGCACCAGCTCGACGGCGGGGAGCAGGTGCAGCTGCTGACCAATGAATATCCGGGGTTGTCGAACGCTGTCGCCGCACGTCTGCTGCAAGAGGCTACCCCGGCCAATCTCGAACACCTGACGAAAAAGCGCACCATTCCCTTGCGCTTGCGCGAACAGGTCCGCCAGGCCATGCACCGCGTGCGGGTCAGCCGCGCCTATGAAGGGCTGTATCTTGATGGGCTGGAGAACAACGACACGCGGCGATTGGAGCTGGCATCGCTGGCCGCTCTGCCGGGATGGTCGAGCGATGTGCGCATCGAAATTCGTGAGCATTCGTTCACTGGCAAGCTTCACGCCAGTGTCGGTCCAGAAAACGCAACCATTCGCAAGGTGCTTGTTCTCGAAGACGAGGGCGGTTATCAGGCGCGTGATGAGAATGATCAACACCTGCACGGTAGCGATGATTTTTTTGCCTCGGTGTTGCATGCGTTGCCGGACACTGAACGCAAGGCGCTGGGGTATGACATTTTCGAGGGGGAGCGGCTCAAGTCAGATCTGCAACGTTCACCGTTGGCGTTCGAGCAATTCGAATCGGTCCTGAATGAACATCCGTTGCGTAAACCGGCTTATGACCCTGTAACGATGCGCCTGCTTGGCGGTATGCAGGGCTATCGCCAAGTGCTCGACGAGCCGATGTTAAAGCGCCGGATCGGGGAGCTTTATCCGAATTTTTCCGTGGCGCAGGTCGACTCGATGCTGGCGGAATTCGGCGAGGCGGCGCCTGCGCGAGTCCTGGCCCTGGAGACCGAGTTCCGCGAGTTGGACAATGCACTGCAAGGCTGGTTGAACTCGCAAAATCGCTTCGGCCCCCTGGGGGCTCTGAAGTGGGAATCGCGAAACTTGCTGTACAGGGCGCTCAAGCAATGTTGGCAAAGAACAGGGCCAGCGGGTGTCGACGTTCCGGGTATCGTTGCTGCGCAACATCTGCAGCTGGACGATTTTGCGATGGGTCGCAACCTGGCGGACTTGCCCCGACTGACCGCCAATTTCGATCACGTGACGAGCCTGAGCATGCGTAGCACCAATGCACTTGCCAGCCAGGGGAAGTTTCTTGAAAAATTTCCGCAACTTCGTCAGTTGGATCTGGAAGGCAACCTAATGAACCGCTTGCCGCCGGCCATCGGCGAGCTGCGTCAGCTGACCCATCTGGTGCTGGATAACAATCAAATCATGCTGACACCGCAAGCGGTCGCGCGGTTGAGAAGCTTGACCCGGCTTGAGGTTTTGCGGCTGCACGGCAATCCGCTGGGGCTCGTGCCTGACATCAGTCAAATGCCTGATCTGCAGGTCCTCGATCTTGAACGGACAGGCATCGACCAATGGCCCACCGGACTGTTTGGCAAATCCCGTCCGCGGCACATCTATCTGAACCTGAAACATAATCGATTGGCAATCATTCCAGACGTCGCTCCTGGCTCATTCCGGGCGGAACTGCTGGCCCGGACCATCGTCAGCCGTGATCCCGCGTGGATGCCGGAGCGTGTTCTGAACAAGTTGAAAGGTTATGCGGAATCGCTAGGCATGGATCCTGACCGTCCCTACCCCCCACGGGGATTGATGGACAGCCACAAATGGGGTCAGGGCTTGTCTGAGTCAGCGTTCAGGGAAAAGCTGATTATCTGGGACGGGGTTGAGGATGAGATCGGTTCCGAAAAATTCTTCGACATGGTACGAAGGCTTACCGAGTCGGCTGACTTTAATTCGCCGCAGCTGTCCTACCGCGCCGAGCTGACAGCCAAGCTCTGGCGAATGCTCGAGGCCATGTACGACGATGCGCAGTTGCGGGAAACGGCCTTCTCCGAATCCGTTGTGGTGACCGAATGTTCCGATGGTGCAACCCAATTATTCAATGCATTGGGGGTCAAGGTTCTGATCAAGGAAGCCTACGCTCTGCAGCATCCGGGACTTATCGAGGCGGAACTGGTGGAATTGGCCAGGGGCAAGTCCCGGCTGGATGAACTCGGCGCTATTGCGCGCCGACGAATTGCCGCGAGCTTCGAGAACGGAGAACGATTCAGACGTGTCGATGCCAATGGCAACGTTACCGGTACGATCGATGAAGTAGAGGTACAGCTCGCCTATATGACCGATCTGGCGGAAAAACTGGATCTGCCGTGGCAAGCGCGCGGCATGTTATTCCGGGCCATTAGCGGGGTGACGTCCGAGATGATAGAGGCGGCTCGTCTGCACGTACTGGGGCTGGAACTGGGTGACCTGCTCGAGGAGACCATTCTTGAGCAGCCTTTCTGGAAAGATTATCTGGAAAACACTTATCGTGATGATATCGCCAGAAAAAAGCTCGAGCTGCGCAACGAAGATGAGATGGCCCAGTTCACCGCGATCAAGGACCTGATGAAAACCTGGACGACTCAAGCCATCGAGCGTGCCAAGCTGCGAAGGACGGAGCTACCGTTCACGGTGCAGGCTGATAGTTGATTGATGATATGACCAGCCCCGACGGCGATGTCGCCTTCGGGGCTTCTTGTTGAGCGTCCGTCAGAACAGGAAATAACGCTGTGCCATCGGCAAGGTATCGGCCGGCTCGCACCACAACAATACGCCATCGGCTTTCACCTGATAGGTCTGCGGGTCGACGTCGATCGTCGGCAGGTAGTCATTGTGAATCAGGTCGGTTTTCTGCACGTCCCGACAGCCTTTGACGACCGCAATGGTCTTCTTCAGACCCAGGGCTTCGGGTAACCCCGCGTCCTGTGCCGCCTGACTGATAAACGTCAGGCTGGTGGCGTGCAGCGAACCGCCGTAACTGGCGAACATCGGACGGTAGTGCACCGGTTGTGGTGTCGGGATCGAGGCGTTGGCGTCGCCCATCAGGCTCGCGGCGATGGCTCCGCCTTTGAGAATCAACGTCGGTTTGACCCCGAAAAATGCCGGGCGCCACAGTACCAGGTCCGCCCATTTACCAACTTCCACCGAACCCACTTCATGGCTGATGCCATGGGTGATCGCCGGGTTGATGGTGTATTTGGCGATGTAGCGTTTGGCGCGGAAGTTATCGTTGCCTGCACCGTCGCCCGGCAACGCACCGCGCTGTTTTTTCATCTTGTCGGCGGTCTGCCAGGTGCGGGTGATGACTTCGCCGACCCGGCCCATGGCCTGGCTGTCGGAGCTGATCATCGAGAACGCGCCGAGATCGTGGAGGATGTCTTCGGCGGCGATGGTTTCGCGGCGGATGCGGCTTTCGGCGAAGGCCACGTCCTCGGCGATGCTCGGGTCCAGGTGATGGCAGACCATCAACATGTCGAGGTGTTCGTCGATGGTGTTGCGGGTGAACGGCCGGGTCGGGTTGGTGGAGCTCGGCAGCACGTTGGGGAAACCGCAGGCCTTGATGATGTCCGGCGCATGGCCGCCGCCCGCGCCTTCAGTGTGGTAGGTGTGGATGGTGCGGCCCTTGAAGGCGGCGAGGGTGGTCTCGACGAAGCCTGACTCGTTGAGGGTGTCGGTGTGGATCGCCACCTGCACGTCGTATTGGTCGGCGACGTTCAGGCAGTTGTCGATGCTCGCCGGCGTGGTGCCCCAGTCTTCGTGCAGCTTGAGGCCGATGGCGCCGGCCTTGACCTGTTCGATCAAGGGCTCGGGCAGGCTGGCGTTGCCCTTGCCGGTGAAACCGATGTTCATCGGGAAGGCATCGGCGGCCTGGAGCATCCGTGCCAGGTGCCAGGGCCCGGAGGTGCAGGTGGTGGCGTTGGTGCCGGTGGCCGGGCCAGTGCCGCCGC
>Ga0213829_1000763_pt1 | contig 26547 bp, 21 predicted proteins | sample MC6MC0896MG_FD_180665 | JGI IMG/M metagenome (GOLD analysis project Ga0213829, IMG submission 180665) | Enriched soil aggregate microbial communities from Iowa State University, Ames, United States - MC6-MC0896-MG | ecosystem: Environmental > Terrestrial > Soil > Unclassified | place: USA: Iowa...
GGAATCAGTGTGGATTTCTCTGACTGGCGTTTCAATTTAAGAACTTCTAATACAGAACCTTTAGTCAGATTGAACGTCGAATCTAAAAACAATTCAGCGTTAATGAATGAGAAAACAGCAGACATTCTAGCTTTACTAAATGGAGTCCAGAAGTGAGAGAGATACTGATAGCGATATTAAAGTATCGTGGCTTTATATGGAGTAGTGTGAAAAGAGACTTTCAGTCTCGCTACCAAATGAGCATATTAGGAGCAGCATGGTTAGTCTTGCAGCCTCTCGCGATGATCACTGTTTATACCGTAATCTTCTCGCAACTTATGCAGGCCAGGTTGCCTCAGTCAACCGGACCTTTTGCATACAGTATATACCTCTGTTCCGGTATTCTTACTTGGGGTTTATTCGCTGAAATACTTTCCAGAATGCAGGTAGTATTTATTGAAAATGCTAATTTGTTGAAAAAGGTTACATTTCCAAGAATCTGTTTGCCGGTCATCATTGTTTTATCATGCATACTTAACTTCTTAATAATATTCTCACTGTTTTTGTTTTTCCTGGCAGTGACGGGGAATTTTCCCGGAGTTGACTTTTTCTATATTATTCCAATATTGATCATTCAGGTATTATTCGCGAGCGGGCTTGGCATTACGCTTGGCGTACTGAATGTTTTTTTCCGTGATGTGGGGCAGTTTGTCACCGTTCTGCTTCAATTCTGGTTTTGGTTCACGCCGGTGGTGTACGTCTATACAACACTTCCTGTCTGGGCTCAGAGATGGTTAAATTACAATCCAATGACAGCCATAATAAACGGATATCATGAAGTTTTTGTACATAACACCGTACCAGACTTTTTTGCTATGAAATGGACTGTTGCTATCGCGGTTATATTTTGTGTGTTGGGTATTTATCTCTTTCGGAAACACGCGGCTGATATGGTGGATGAATTATAATGTACAGCATAAAAGTTGAAAACGTCAGTAAGAGTTATAAACAATACCCGCGAAAAATTGATCGGCTATTAGAGTGGGTTTTACCAAGCAAAAAAAAACGTTTTCATGAAAAACATGTTTTAAACAATGTCTCTTTTGAAATTGAAAAAGGGGAAGCTGTTGGTATTATTGGCGTCAATGGCGCTGGTAAAAGTACCTTATTAAAAATTATCACGGGTACCACAGCAGCGACATCAGGACAGGTGAAATCACAGGGGCGTATTGCTGCACTCCTTGAATTAGGTATGGGATTCCACCCTGATTTTACCGGCAGGCAAAATGCTGTAATAGCGGGCCAACTCCTGGGTATCACTGAAGAAGATATGGATGAAGTCATCCGTGATGTAGAAAACTTTGCTGGTATAGGTGAATACTTCGATTCTCCTGTACGGACATATTCAAGTGGTATGCAAGCCCGTGTAGCATTCTCAGTAGCGACCGCAGTTAAAGCTGATATATTGATTGTCGATGAAGCACTCAGCGTTGGCGACCTGGCTTTTCAGGCTAAATGCATGCAACGCATGAATAAGATGCTTGAAGACAATGTGACTATCCTTTTTGTCAGTCATGCACTTTTCCAGGTTAGGCAGTTTTGTTCTCGTGCAGTCTATATAGCAGACGGGGAAGTAAAAGCTTTTGGTGCCGCGGCAAAAGTTTGCGACCTCTATCAAAACTCTCTGGTGGAAAATAAAATTTCTATTAAAGAGCAGGAAAATACGGGATTAATTGTTAATCACAAACTCGATCCTGATATTACAGTTAATCCTAATCTCCGCCAGAATTCCCTACAGGAGAATGCCGGGAGCCTGGCTCTGGAGTTTCTGGATTTCAAAATGTTGAACGCTGAGGGGGAGGAAATTGCTACCCTCTACGCGAAAGATAAAGTTACCGTTCAGGCTGTTATCAGATGCAACAGAGATGTACCTGCTGAGGCATGTGTTGGCATGCTGATCGGTGACAAAAATGGTTTTCCTGTGTTGAGCATGAATTCCAACTATTATGATACTCGCCTGGAGAGTCTGAAAGCTGGTGAACACGTCATCATCAGCTGGGATTTTGTCATTCCCTTTTATATGGGAGAATATCGCATCGATATTGGCATCAAGCCTGAACCCTATTCGTCTGATTTTTATGATCGGATCTTCTGCGTAAAAGTTTTCACTGTGAATACGCCAGTTGAGCTTCTGAAAGAAAACTTTGGTGGTATGCTCCATATCCCGGCAGAAATGAAAATCATAAAAAAATAAATCCAGTCTGAAATTTCAGGAAATATGTGTTAATCACATGAGGTGAATGCGAGTAATGTCAAATAAGAAATCCAAATATCTATTTTTTTGGCTTCCCTATGACGTCAAATATTCCTATGAAACATTTCTAACCGCTTTTTACCTGAGTGTTAAGCGTTTCTCTTGTAATGACGCGATACATATCGGACATGAGAAGATTTTTCAGGATGTGCCACCGCATTTACCTGAGAACTGGCTGGCAGATTTTAATACTTCCTTGCCAGACAATGAAGAGTTAAGAAATCTGGATAAAATTATCTGGAGCAGCGATGTTTTTTCTGCTCTGGAAGTTAAGCATAAATCTAAAAACATCGTATGGCAGCATATTCTTACCCAAGAGTACGAGCCATTGATGGAGCTGTTTGAATCTGAAATTGTCAGAATCAAAGAAACGTTTGATATTAAAGCTGTAGTATTATGGTCAAACTGTCCTTCAGTAAAAAAAATTGCACACAAACATCAGATTCCTGTTATTCATAATGAACTAGGACCATTACGAGAACCTGTTTATTTACCGACTTGCTATTTTGATTTTAGTGGTGTTAATGGGAATACTGAGGCTGCCCGTCGGTTTGAAAATTATCACATAAGCAACGATCGATATGCAAATTTTGGACGTGTAGCGCTGCTAAGTCTTTTTCTTAAAGTCGTAAAACCCATTCGTAAATTTGATAATTACGAAATTGGTGTGCCTCTTCAGGTTGAAGATGATTCAAATATTATTGCTTATAATAACGGGTTTGATAATCCCAAAATTATTGACTACGTCAAAAGTAAAACCAGCAGAGTTTTGATCCGCAAACACCCTTACGGACGTGTTAATTATAAAGATATAGAAAATGGAAGTGAGGATTTAACGCCTCAGGAATTTATCGCTTTATGCGAAAAAATAATTACTATTAATTCGAGTGTAGGTTTCGAAGCATTGTTATGGGGAAAACCAAGTGAGATATTAGGCGATTCTCCATTTTCATTCATTAGCCGTGACAGCGCCGGGTTTGTCGATGCGCTAAGATTCGCATTGCTTAACTATCTGGTCCCATTCGATTTCCTTTTCAACAAAGAATATTACGACTGGCGCATCACGATGCCTGATGAAGATAGTATCAGGGATAAGCATCTGTTCTATTATCTGAACTTAAAACACGGCTGGAATAAAACAAATATAAACATCGATACAATTCCTATTGAGCTGGAGAATATTTTTTTCAGAAATCTTAATTTGCAATTCGTTGAAAATGAAAATTATTTTCGTTCTGAGGCCGAAGAATTAACTAAAAAATTAATGAAGTTTAATTCCGACAGGGCGAAAGAAGTGGATTTGCTTAATTCGGAACTGAGTAAAAAGAACCAAGAGCTTGATAGTGCGGTCAATAAAAAGAAACATCTAGCAGATGAATTATGGTGTCACCAGCATCTTATTGAAAACATCTATGCAAGTAAGTCATGGCGACTTACAAAACCATTAAGAGTTATAAATAGTCTAAAATATGCGAAAAAAACAACATTTCCCTTGAAACGCAAAGTTGTTGCGCTGGCTTTACCAATTGCCAGAAAAATGCTTGCCAACTATCAGGCTCGAAAATTAGCTATAGCTGTAACAAAAAAGATTGGCCTTTACGGTAAATTAAAAAGCATTTATTTACAAAGTACAGTTCCAGTCGCCTCACCATTAGTCGATGTTTCAAATGAAAGCCAAAAATCCAAAGACACTGTTATCAATATTAAAAAAATCAAGATGCTTAAAAGTCAAAGAGGGAACGATTGATGCGCATAGCAATTGATATGCAGGGTTTGCAGTCAGAGAGTCGGTTCAGAGGTATTGGCCGGTATACTCGTGCGATAGTTAAGTCTCTGGCTAAACTGGCATTTAATAAAAAATATGAAGTTATTTTAATAGGTAATGGTGCTTTCCCAGTAAAAGATTTAGTCAATGAATTTTCTCCACTGGTTGGCCGTAATGCTATTAAGTTCTGGTACCCGGCAGGGCCCTGTGCATTTGAAAACCCCGCCAATCATCATAATAATTCAAATGCAAAAATTATTCGGGAAGCATTTTTTAAAAGCCATAAGCCTGACATCATCTATATACCGGCTATGTTCGAAGGCTATCAAGATGATAGCGTCTTAAGCGTTAATGAATTCGATACGGATACACCCGTTGTCACAACCCTTTATGATCTGATTCCGCTACACAATCCTGCACAATATCTGGACCCTAACCCCAATTATAAGAAGTTTTATCTTGAGAAGATTTCTTATTTGCAGGCATGTAAAAAGTTACTGGCTATCTCTGCTTTTTCAAGACATGAAGGACAAGAGTATTTTAAAGATAAAGCTGAAGATATTGTTAATGTCTCTACAGCCTGTGACGATATTTTCAGAGTTATAGAATCAGACCAGAATAAAATCAACGAGCTCAAACTTAAATTTAAAATAACTAAACCATTTATTATGTATTCTGGAGGAGCAGATGAACGTAAAAACCTTCCTGCTCTGATAACAGCACTCAGTGAGCTTCCTGTTGAACTACAGAAACAGTATGATTTTGTATTAGCAGGAAAATTATCGCAATTTGACATCGATAAACTCAATCACCATGCTCGTCAGTGTAAGTTAGAACACATGTCGATGATCATGACTGGTTATATTACTGATGAAGAGCTGGTTCAGCTTTATAACACCTGTAAACTCTTTGTCTTTCCCAGTTGGCATGAAGGATTCGGCCTGCCGGCTCTGGAAGCTCTTGCTTGCGGCGCCGTTGTGATTGGTGCAGGCAATACCAGTTTACCTGAAGTAATTGGTATCGAAGAGGCGTTGTTTGATCCGCTAAGCGTGTCAGACATCAGAGAGAAGATTACCAATGTGCTTACGGATGAATCACTTTATTCTTCTTTGAAAGAAAAAGGCTTGTCGCGAGCTCAAGCCTTTTCATGGGATACTTCTGCTGCTATTGCGCTTTCTGCATTTGAAGAAGTTATTGAAAGTAAAGAAACGACTGTCCTGAAGGATGCTGGCAGTCTTAAGAAGACGTTAGCATTTTTTACACCTTTAAGTCCTGCGCGATCAGGTATTTCATTATATAGCGAAGAGTTACTTCCAGCGCTATCAAAATTTTATGATATTGATGTGGTTATTGATGAAAACCAGTCTGATATAAGAGAGAATAGTTATTATTCTTTCATTACAGCGAGCGAATTTTTAAACAGCTCAAAAATTTATGATCGCATCATTTATCAAATGGGTAATTCCATATTTCATGATTATATGCATGAGATTCTGGAAATTTATCCCGGCATTGTTTGTATGCATGATTTTTATCTCAGTAACTATTTCCGCTATAAAGAAACCTTTGCTGGTCATGAACGTTCATGGAGCGAACAGTTATTTGATTCTCATGGTTATAATGCGCTTATTCAAAGAGCGAATATTAATGACGATGAGAAGATAATGTTTCATTACCCGTCAAACTTTAATGTGCTGAGTAATGCTACGGCCGTTATAGTGCATTCCGATTATTCGAGGAAGTTAGCAAAACAATGGTATTCAAACAGTCGCGCGCTTGACTGGGAATGTATTCCATTGTTGCGTGCTGAACCCGTTTCTCAGGATAAGCAACAGGTCAGAAAAGAACTTAATATTTCTGAAGATAAAATATTGATTTGCTCATTTGGTATTCTTGATGCTTCTAAACTCAACCACCTTTTGATTCAGGGGTTAGGAGCTTTAAATAATGAGCTAAAACATAAGATCAAAATGGTTTTTGTTGGAGAGCTTGGTGGTAGCTATAAAGATCGGATTGAGTCATTAATAAAAGAGTATCATCTTGAGTCAGCTGTCGAGATCACCGGGTGGGTTTCTGATGCTCTTTACCGGCAGTATCTGGTTGCCGCTGATATTGGTGTTCAGCTCCGTGCTTTATCCCGGGGGGAAACCTCTGCCGCTGTTTTAGATTGCATGAATTATGGTTTAGCAACAATTATCAACGCTAATGGTTCAATGGCTGAGCTCCCTGATGACAAAGTTATTAAGCTCGCTGACGAGTTCATGCTGAGCGATTTGATCACGGCTATTGATAAATTGTGCGAGGATAAAAAATTCAGAGAAGATCTTGGCGATAGCGCGCATCTTTATATCTCAGCAGAGCACAGCCCCGAAAGATGTGCTGAGTCATGTTTTAATCATATAGAGGCTGCATATAGTAAAAATAATCTTACTGTTAATCAGATTATCAACAAGCTGGATATTCCGGAAAAACAGTATGAACCTTACGCTAATCTTATAGCCAATAACTTTCCCCGCATGAAATCAAACAGAAAGTTATTTTTTGATGTTTCCCTCATTAAAGATTCTGATTTATGGACCGGGATTGAGCGTGTTACCCGAGCCCTGCTGATTGAGCTGACCAAGCTATCAGATAATCGTTTTAGCGTAGTGCCTGTATATCTGAATAAAGAGCAAAGTGGTTATACTTTACGTGAAGCCAATAGTTTCATGGCAAAACTCTATCCTGGTATTGCACCTTATATTGATTACGATAGATGTGTCGATTTTAACTCAGGCGATGTTTACTTTTCATCCGAGTTAGCCTGCGATTTAGTCATAGATGCCCAAAAAAATGGATTTTATGACCATCTCTTAAAAAACAGTGTTAATGTCACATTCATGATTCATGATATTTTACCTGTTACCAAAAATCATTTCTTCCCGCCTGGAAGTAATGAAAGTTTTTCAGCATGGCTTAATATTATAATCGAGTATTCTGATAAAATAATTTGCGTTACTGATGCTGTTGTTAGCGAAGTTAAAAAATATATTTTGTCCAAAAAGCTAGATAATCCACGTTTGCAGCTAGAGTATTCTCATCATGGTGCGGATATTTCCTCAACAATACCTTCAGGTGGCATTAATTCGGGCGATGTTGACAAGGTTAACCTGATTAAACAGAATCTCTCTTTCCTCATGGTTGGTACACTGGAGCCGCGTAAGGGGCATTTGCAGACTGTGGCTGCTTTCGAACTGCTTTGGGCAGCAGGTAATGAATCCCACCTGGTTATCGTGGGTAAAGAAGGCTGGAAGGGGTTGCCAGATGATGCGAGGCGTACGATCCCTGAGATTGTCGATACGATTAAAAATCATCCGTTGTTAAACAAAAAACTCTTCTGGTTTGATAACGCCAGCGATGAATTACTTAATGAGCTTTATCAGAACGCTGACTGCTTACTTTATCCATCTGAAGACGAAGGTTTTGGTCTTCCGTTAATTGAAGCCTCACAGCATAACAAACCATTGATATCACGTGATGTTCCGGTGCTTCGTGAAGTTGCTGGTGAGGGCGCTTTTTATTTCCAATCCAATCGGCCTGAGGTATTAGCTCGAGCTATAGAAGAGTGGATCGAACTCTTCAAAAACAATGCACACCCTGATTCAGCTGAGATTAGTTGGTTAAGTTGGGCGCAAAGTGCAGAAAATCTTGTAAAAAAACTCTTTGATTAAAAGGTTATCTATAAATGAAAAGTGCAGTTATTACAGGCATCACTGGTCAGGATGGCGCATATTTAGCTGAATTGTTACTTGATAAAGGTTATAAAGTCTTTGGTACTTATCGCCGTACAAGTTCAGTAAACTTCTGGCGCATCGAAGAGTTAGGAATTAAACAAAATCCTAATCTTCACCTGGTCGAATATGATCTGACTGACCTGTCATCAAGCATTCGTTTACTTCAGGAAAGCAAAGCGACCGAAGTCTACAACCTTGCGGCTCAAAGCTTTGTAGGTGTTTCTTTTGACCAGCCGCTGACCACAGCTGAAATTACAGGTATTGGTCCGGTAAACTTGTTAGAAGCTATTCGCATCGTTAACCCTAAAATTCGTTTCTATCAGGCGTCTACTTCAGAGATGTTTGGTAAAGTGCAGGCTATTCCGCAGAAAGAAGATACACCTTTCTATCCGCGTAGCCCGTATGGCGTTGCAAAGTTGTATGCCCACTGGATGACAATTAACTACCGTGAGAGCTACAACATCTTCGCCTCAAGCGGCATTCTGTTTAACCACGAATCACCACTGCGTGGACAGGAGTTTGTGACCCGTAAGATCACCGATTCTGTAGCCAAAATTAAGCTCGGTAAGCTGGATGTGCTTGAGTTAGGTAACATGGACGCCAAGCGTGACTGGGGCTTTGCTAAGGAATATGTTGAAGGCATGTGGCGTATGCTGCAGGCTGATGAGCCAGATACATTTGTCCTGGCAACCAACCGCACTGAAACAGTCCGTGACTTCGTTTCAATGGCGTTCAAAGCTGCTGGCATTGAATTGCGCTTCGAAGGCAAAGATGACCAGGAAGTTGCCATCGATGTAGCCACTAATAAAGTGGTGGTTAAGGTCAATCCTAAGTTCTATCGTCCTGCTGAAGTAGAATTACTGATTGGTAATCCACAGCGCGCGAAGGACATTCTGGGCTGGGAACCAAAAACCACGCTCGAAGAGTTGTGTGCGATGATGGTAGAAGAAGATCTGCGCCGCAATAAACAAGGGTTCTCCTTCTGATATGACTAATGGCAAAAAAGCATTGATCACTGGGATCAAGGGCTTTACCGGCCAATATATGGCAGCGGATTTATCCGCTGCCGGATATGAAGTTTATGGTTTCGGTTCAACTCCCGCCCAGAATTCCTCACGCTATTTTCAGGTTGATCTTACTAATGCAGCACAGGTAAAAAATGCTGTTGACAGTATTCAGCCTGACGTCGTTGTTCATCTTGCAGCCATCGCTTTTGTTGGTCATACCGACCCGAATGCGTTCTATAGTGTAAACCTTTGCGGTACGCGTAATCTATTACAGGCTCTTAGCGAATCAGCAAAAATGCCGGATGCAGTTTTGATCGCCAGCAGTGCTAATGTTTACGGTAATAACACACCGGGAAAATTAGCAGAGTCAGTTCCTGCCAGACCTGCAAATGACTATGCGGTAAGCAAGCTGGCAATGGAGTATATGACCAGTCTGTTTTATGAAAAATTGCCGATTATTATTACCCGGCCATTCAATTACACCGGCGCCGGTCAGGCAGAAAATTTCCTGATTCCGAAAATCGTCAAACATTTTCGTGAGAGAAAAGATGTCATTGAGCTGGGCAACATAGATGTATGGCGTGATTTTTCCGACGTGCGTGACGTGGTTAAAAGCTATTCCGCGTTACTTCATTCCCGCTCATCTGGTCAGACTGTCAATGTCGCTTCAGGTAAAATGCATTCATTGAGGGAAGTCGTTGATCTCTGCCAATCCCTGACAGGCCATGATATTAAGATTGAAGTTAATCCTGATTTTATACGGCCTAATGAAATTAAAGAACTTTGTGGCGATATCACTTTGCTCAGTAGCTTAGTCGGTGAGACTTCGTCTAAAATCCCTCTTAGAGATACCCTGAAATGGATGCTGGAAGCAAAGCAATAAACGTCGTTTATTCTACGGACTGTATTAAATATCCTTTAACCGGTATTGGCCGTTATGCGTTTGAGCTTGCTAAACAGCTTCAGGAAAGAGATAACGTCGCGCTGACGTTTCTTCATGGCACTAAGACTCGCGACTCACTGGCAGTCGCGAGTGAGTCTGCTCAATCGGTTCAATCTCTAAAGCGTAAGTTACAAAGAAGCAAAACAGTAAGTGAAATATACCGTTTGACTTTCCCGGTAATGAAAATGATGGCGCTGAGGCATTTTAAGAATCATATATTTCATAGTCCAAACTATTATCTACCTCCTCGCGTGAAACATTGTGTTGCCACCTTTCATGACCTGTCAGTATTCCATTGGCCTCAATTTCATCCGGCTGGACGTGTTCACCTGATGCAAAAAGAGTTAAGGAATACCGTTTCGCGTGCATCGATGTTGATTACTGACTCTTATTACACAAAGAATGAGTTAATTGATTTCTTTGGTATTGAAGATCATAAGATTGCCGTAGCTCCTCTGGCCTGTAATGAACATTTTCATCCCCGGGATCAAGCAGAAACACAACATGTTCTTGAAAAATACAATCTTAAGTGGCGACGTTTCTTTCTGTATACCGGCACGATTGAACCAAGAAAGAATATCCTGACATTGCTTCAGGCGTATGATCGTCTGCCCGCTCAGGAAAAATCTGCTTTCCCGTTAGTCATTAGTGGTTATAAGGGTTGGGAAAATGAGCAACTCTTTAAACTCTTTGACAAGGGCGAGAGAGAAGGGTGGCTAAAATATTTAGGTTTTGTACCCGGTAAAGATCTGCCGTTTTTATTCAGTGCTGCAACGAGCTTTGTTTTCCCTTCAATCTATGAAGGTTTTGGCTTGCCGGTTCTTGAAGCGATGGCATCAGGAACGCCCGTGATCTGCTCAAATGCAACATCACTTCCGGAAGTCGCTGGAGATGCAGCATTAATGCATGAACCTCAGGACGTTCATGCTTTGACAAATTACATCCAGATGATGATTGAAAACGCTGATGAAAAGCGCCGTATGATTGATACGGGATTAGCGCGTGCCCGCGAATTTTCATGGTCACTGTGTGCGGATAAAACCATTGAAGCTTATGAGCAGGTCGCAAGATATATATGATTAAAGTTCTACACTGTTACAAAACCTACTACCCTGATACTTTTGGCGGCATCGAGCAGGTTATTTATCAGCTCGCAGAAGGTGGTTTTAAATCAGGTATTGAGTCTGTTGTTTTTACTCATAGTCCGCAATTTGAAACCAAACAAAACACGCTGGATAATCATCAGATTCATCGGGTAAAAACGCAGTGTGAGTTTGCTTCCACGCCATTCTCTTATTCAGCGATAAAAGAGTTCAGGGAACTGGCTCAGAAGGCGGATATCATCCATTACCACTTCCCGTATCCCTTTATGGACTTTATGCATTTTGCTGCTGGCATCAAAAAGCCATCAGTAGTGAGTTATCATTCTGATATTGTTAAACAGAAGGTGCTGTTAAGGCTCTATACGCCGTTGATGAACCGTTTTCTCTCCAGTGTAGACCGCATCGTTGCCGCGTCGCCAAACTATGTTGAAAGTAGCCCGGTCCTGCAGCAGTTCAAAGATAAAGTTGAAGTTATTCCTTACGGTCTTGATAAACAGTTTTATCAAAATAACGATTCTGCCGTTCTGCAAAAATGGCAGGCAAGATTTCCGGATGGCTTCTTTCTCTTTATTGGAACGTTTCGCTATTACAAAGGCCTGCATATCTTAATCGAGGCGGCAAAGAACAGCCGTTATCCAATCGTCGTGGTTGGTGCAGGACCTATTGAGGCTGAGCTGAAATCGCAGGCGCAGCAGTTAGGCGTGAACAATATTCATTTCCTGGGTGCGCTGGAAGACAGCGAAAAATCTGCCTTGCTACAGTTATGTACCTGTCTGGTTTTCCCGTCTCATTTACGTTCAGAAGCTTTCGGTATCTCTTTACTGGAAGGTGCTCTCTATTCAAAACCACTAATCTCCAGCGAGATCGGAACGGGAACAACCTTTATCAATATTGATCGGGTCACAGGATTAGTCGTCCCTCCATCTGATCCCGCAGCATTACGACGGGCGATGGATGAAATCTGGCAGAACCCCGAGCTGGCAACGACCTATGGTGCGGCTGCGCTGGCACGCTTTGAATCCCTTTTCACAGCAGATAGAATGATTCAAAGCTATACCAAGCTTTATAAATCCTTGTTAAGTGTGTGATTTATTTTCAGATAATTTCATCCGCACGACCGCACCATTCATTACCTTTAATCCGCTATCCTGAGTTAACATACTGATCACTTACAAAGTGGTGTTACGGGTAACACCATGCGAGACCACAGACAGGAGTATGTAATGTCCAAGCAACAGATCGGCGTTGTAGGTATGGCAGTAATGGGCCGCAATTTGGCTCTTAACATTGAGAGCCGCGGTTACACTGTTTCTATCTTTAACCGTTCACGCGAAAAGACTGATGAAGTCATCGCCGAGAACCAGGGCAAGAAACTTGCTCCTTTTTACACCGTTGAAGAGTTTGTCGAATCGCTGGAAAAACCTCGTCGTATCCTGCTGATGGTTCAGGCGGGTGAAGCGACCGATAAGACTATCGCCTCCCTGACTCCACACCTGGATAAAGGCGACATCCTGATCGATGGCGGTAACACCTTCTATAAAGATACTATCCGTCGTAACAAAGAGCTTTCTGACCAGGGCTTCAACTTCATCGGTACCGGTGTTTCCGGTGGTGAAGAGGGCGCACTGAAAGGCCCATCTATCATGCCTGGCGGTCAGAAAGAAGCCTACGAGCTGGTTGCTCCGATTCTGGATAAAATTGCTGCACGTGCAGAAGATGGCGAAGCCTGTGTGGCTTACATCGGTCCGGACGGCGCGGGCCACTATGTGAAGATGGTTCACAATGGCATCGAGTATGGCGACATGCAGCTGATCGCAGAAGCCTACGCTCTGCTGAAAGGCGCGCTGGGTCTGAACAACGAAGAGCTGGCTGAGACCTTCACTGATTGGAACAACGGCGAACTGAGCAGCTACCTGATCGACATCACCAAAGATATCTTCACCAAGAAAGACGAAGAAGGTAAATACCTGGTTGATGTGATTCTGGATGAAGCAGCGAACAAAGGCACCGGTAAATGGACCAGCCAGAGCTCACTGGATCTCGGCGAACCTCTGTCACTGATCACTGAGTCTGTGTTCGCTCGATACCTCTCCTCGCTGAAAACCCAGCGTGTGGCAGCCTCTAAAGTACTGAGCGGTCCACAGGCGAAGGCCTTCACCGGTGATAAAGCGGAATTCATCGAAAAAGTTCGTCGCGCTCTGTATCTGGGTAAAATCGTTTCTTATGCTCAGGGCTTCTCACAGCTGCGTGCCGCGTCTGAAGAGAACAACTGGGATCTGCACTACGGCGAAATCGCGAAGATCTTCCGCGCTGGCTGCATTATCCGTGCCCAGTTCCTGCAGAAGATTACTGATGCATACGCAGAAGATGCAGGCATCGCTAACCTGCTTCTGGCTCCGTACTTCAAAGATATCGCTGATCAGTATCAGCAGGCATTGCGTGATGTAGTTTCCTACGCGATTCAGAACGGTATCCCGACGCCAACCTTCTCTGCGGCGATCGCTTACTACGACAGCTACCGTTCAGAAGTGCTCCCTGCTAACCTGATTCAGGCGCAGCGTGACTACTTCGGTGCGCATACCTACAAGCGCATTGATAAAGACGGTGTGTTCCACACCGAGTGGTTATAATAGCTGTTACCCAGGTTTAAAAAAACCCGGCTTGGCCGGGTTTTCTTTTGCCGAAAATGAATTATTGCTTTTATAAATATAAGAATACTTTTTAAATGGTGTTGGCGAATGAATAATAAGTTAGCAGGAAAGCATATTCCATATCATCCTTTCATTGATGGCTTACGTGCTCTGGCAGTTTTAGCAGTGGTGTTTTTTCACCTGAATTCAAATTTATTGCCTGGCGGTTTTGTTGGCGTAGATGTTTTTTTCGTTATTTCAGGTTTCATCGTAAGTGCTTCAGTAGCGGCTTTTAAAGGCGCAACCATCCTACAGTTCTTTGCAATATTTTATAGTCGAAGAATAAAGCGTATATTTCCTGCGTTAATATTTATGCTGCTGGTTGTTTTTTTGTTATCAACAGCCTTTATTCCCGGCTCATGGCTAAGTTGGGTTAATCAGTCTACAGGGTATTATGCATTTTTCGGGTTCAGTAATTTCATCCTCGCTTCAACAGGAAGAGATTACTTTGCTCCAACCTCAGATTTTAATCCGTTCACGCATACGTGGTCACTAGGTGTTGAAGAACAGTTCTATTTAATATTTCCATTTCTTTACATCTTCTGGTTGTCATCAAAAAAGCGGTATTTGTCTTCAGTTATATACTTGTGCTTAGGCGTGGCTTCTCTGGTATATTCATTTAAACTATCAGCTACAGAACCTACACAGGCTTATTACTTTACAGCTAGTCGTTTTTGGGAACTGGCTTCAGGTGTATTGTTATACCAGTTCATGTCTGCGTTCAGACAGCAACTTAACTCACAACATCGGGTAATCTGGTTCAGAAGAATTATCAGTGTTATCTCTCTGGCAGGTTTACTGATTTCTTTCATCATCACTGATACCAATCGCTTCCCGATGCCAGGTGCATTACTCGCCACAGTAAGTACACTTGGGCTATTGTTTAGTCTCTATGATGGCGTTGCGCCATCAATCGTCAACAGTCTGCTAAGTAACAGATTCCTTAGATTTATTGGTAAATTGTCTTTTTCGCTTTATTTATGGCACTGGCCGGTATTCGTTCTCTTTCGCTGGACTTACGGCCTCGAAAAGATTTCACAACAATTATTAGCATTGCTGATAGCAGTATTGTTTTCGCTCTTCTCCTATCTGGTTATCGAAAAACCTGTCAGAACCGCGCGCTTTATTGCACAAAGAAATAACTGGATCGTACTATTTACAGGTGTTGTGGTTATAGGGATTTCATACTTAGCTGCTGCAAAAATCGATTCCCGCGTAGGGAAAATTTCGCAAAGCGTACTGACTAAATTCCCACAGGATTGGTATCCTGAAGGCAGTGGTGTTGTTGAGGGCTATCCTGGCTGCCAGGCAGAGCCAGAACATGTTGATGTAAACGGTGGGTTGTTACTGATTTATAAGGTGAAAGGTTGTGATAAACCAGCTTCGCCTAATCCACATCAGATTTTCGTTATCGGGGATTCGCATGCCCTGGCATACTCTGGATTATTTAAAAGTTTTGCAATCAAAACGCAGACGACAATTTTTGCATACAATAATGGTGGCTGTCCTTTCCTCAGCTTTACGCCAGAAAGAGATATGGATGTCCCTCAATGTCAGAAATATTCAGATTCGTCACTTCAGGATATTATTAAAAGAGTGAAGCCTGGAGACATTCTCTTCCTGGCTTCATTGAGATTGCCGAGATTCGTTGATCAGTGGGCCTATTTCGGAGACAGGCAACATGCGGATATTCTGTTTAGTGAGCGGGCTGAAAAAGGGCGCGAACGTACAGTAGATTATGCAAAAGAGGCCTTAAAACCCTTTGTTGATAAGGGGGTTCACATCATTTTCGAAGCACCAAAACCTCTGTTTAAGATTCCAGTGTATCGATGTGCTGACTGGTTCAACAAAAGCAATCCTATCTGTAAGAGTGGAGATTCAATCTCACGTGAAGTCATTGAAAACTATCGGGCACCTATTTTAGCTAGCTATTCGGAGTTAGGTAAAACTATCCCATTAGATGTCTGGGATCCGCTCCCGACTTTATGTGGTGAAAGTAAATGTAGTGCTTATAAAAATGGTAAACCACTCTTTTTTGATGGAGATCATCTGAGCGGCTACGGAAATAAAACGCTGTTTCCTTCTTTTACGCGCTTTGTTAACTCAGTGGAAAGCGGGAATCGTCAGCAAATTACGTTATCTGGCAAAAAACTAACTATTGATTTTACTCAGCCAACCTATCCTTCATATGTCGAAGATATTGAAGGGCTTTCACAGCATGAGGCATGGGGAAGATGGTCAGATCAGACTGAAGCCGAAAAAGTATCGATCAGCTTCAAAGCTAATTTACCTAAGCATTTTGTTATTACGCTTAAGGGACATGCTTTTGGGCCTAATATAGGCAAGGATATTAAAATCAGCTATTCAGGTGTAAATCGTACAGTGAGGTTGCAACAGGATGATACTATCCAATCGATTGAATTCAATTCAAATGAACAGTCAAATGAAATTGTTATCATGCCTCCTGCACCAACGACACCTCAATCTCTAAATCTCGGAGAAGATAAACGAATGCTGGGTGTAGGTTTTGTCAGTCTGGATATTAATGAAGTGAAATAGTGAATTTAAATTTCAAATAGAAATGGATTGCTAATGATGATTGAACAGAAAGAATATGATATTGCAGTTGTTGTGCCTTGTTATAATGAGGGTGTCTCAATTTCACAAGTGATTAAGGATTTCAAACAACATCTACCTTCAGCATCAATTTATGTGTTTGACAATAATTCAAATGACGATACTGCTGATAGAGCACTTGCGGCAGGTGCTAAAGTTTTTACTGTGAAAGAACAGGGAAAAGGTAATGTCGTCAGGCGCATGTTCGCGGACATCATTGCTGACATTTACATAATGGTAGATGGCGATGCAACCTACGATGCGGCAAGTGCCCCCAAAATGATTGAGAGATTAATCAATGAACGCCTTGATATGGTTGTCGGCGTCAGAAAACATGAAGATAAAGAAGCGTATCGTATGGGGCATACTTTAGGTAATAAGATGCTTACCGGATGCGTGAAAAGTATTTTCGGTGGCAAGTTTTCGGATATGTTATCGGGGTACCGTGTTTTTTCACGTCGCTATGTTAAATCATTCCCGGCAATGGCAAAAGGTTTTGAGACTGAAACAGAACTCACTGTGCATGCTCTCGAACTCCGGATGCCTTACAGTGAAGTGGATACCCCTTACAGTGCAAGGATGGAAGGGTCAGCGAGTAAGTTGAACACTTACAGAGATGGGATTCGCATCGCAAAAATGATCCTTAGGTTATATGCAACTGAACGGCCTCTGATGTTTTATGGCATCTTAGCACTCTTGTTCAGTATTACCGGATTCGTTTTAGCATTTCCTTTGGCCACCTACTATTTCGAAACGGGGCTCGTTCCTCGCTTGCCTACGGCATTACTCTCAACAGGATTGATTCTGTTAGCATCAATTTCGTTTGTGACCGGATTGATTTTAGAAAGTGTGACCGTAGGTCGGCGTGAACTTAAGCGTCTTTCCTATCTTTCAGTTCCTGTAAAGCGTATTTGATTTTAATATGATGAAATTAATATCCAACAGAAATGTCAGAATTCTATTATTCATTCTGGCATTTATCATAACGTTGGGGATTGTTTTCTCCAGACAATTCTCAACAGGCTTTGAATTTGTTATTGGTAGTCGTTTCGATGGAATGATAGAAACCAGTATTTTACAGCACTGGTACAATTTCTTTACGGGGCAGGCTAAATGGAATCAGGTAGCCTATTTCTATCCCTACAAAGATACCTTGGGCTATAATGATGGATATTTAATCTTTGGGATGATTTTTTCAATTTATAAGTTTTTAGGTTTGGATGTGTTTCTGGCATCTGAATTTGTTAACATAACATTGAAAGCGATTGGCTTTATATCTTTTTTCTATCTTGCGCGTCATGTTTTAAAGGTGGGTTTTTACGCAGCAGTCGCTGGGGCCATGATTTTTAGCCTCAGCAACTCTCTGACTGTGCAAATGCATCATGCACAATTGCTAAGTCTTACTTTTGCTCCGCTGTTGACGGCTCTACTTCTCAAATATTTTTCTTCGGTTATCGCAGGTGATAGAAAGAACTCCATCATCTTAGGAAGTTGTTCAGCTGTATTTTTATCGGCATGGCTGATAACCTCTTTTTATATGGCTTGGTTCTATCTGCTTTTTTCACTTATTTTTATAATATGTATTATACCTTCCATTTTATTCAGTACGGCTTTGCGAGAATCTCTCTTTAGTAGAGTTGATATTTATTCTTTTTTTGTGCCTGTTCTCTTTTTCGTTGCTTCTATAATCCCTTTTCTGATGGTTTATTTGCCTAAAGCAAAAGAAACGGGCGGGCAAAATCTTTACTCAGTTACTTATTATGCGCCAAAAATAGGTAACCTGCTGGATCCTGGTTCTTCTAACCTGCTTTTTGGAAAACTTGCCGATTTTGTTTTTGGGAACCACTTTGGGTCTGTACAGCGAGTCGGAGAGTTAAATGTTGGTTTTCCGCCGTTCATTGTACTTGTGTTTGTTTTTTCTTTACTTTCAATTCTTTTTATAAAAAAGAAAGATGTCGGGATTAAGTTAATTGCTGGCTTGATTTTTGCGTTGTTCATCTCTCTGGCAGTAATGATAAAACAGGGCGATTTCTTTCTTTGGGAGTATATCTGGAAGTTTGTTCCCGGCGCTAAAGGAATGAGGGTTACTTCACGCTATGCGCTCTTCCTTATCTTTCCGCTTGCCCTTTTAGCAACATTATTTCTTTCTGGAAGAATCGTTAAGATCGCAAAACCTATTGGGTTTATTCTTGGTGTGTTGCTTATTACTGAGCAGATTAATCTGTCACAAAGTAGTGATTTTAACCGTAAAGTTAGCCTTGCCTTCTTAAATGACGTGCCCGCTCCTCCTAAAGAGTGCAAATCATTCTATGTTTTAGGACAGCGTTTCGGTGAGTTCGATATAAATAACACAAACATTGACTTTGATCTCTATCCACATAATGTCGATGCGATGTTTATTGCTGAGATTTTTCACCTGAGAACAATCAACGGCTTTTCAACTTTCAACCCCAAAGATTGGGATTTTGCTAAAAACCCGTTAAATACCTATATACCCAGAGTTCTTAAATATGTTGATGCTCATGGTATTCGTCAGGGACTATGTGAATTTGATTTAAACCGGCTTAAATGGACTTACTTTTCCTCATCTCAGCAGCCAGGTACCTCTGGAAAAGTTCAAGGGAATTTGTCCTTAAAGCTCAGGTCACAAATCAAATCTGCAAGCGATAATTCTGGTCAGACGCTATCGGTCACTGTTATTAACAACAGTGATTTCGCTGTTGGCAAAAATACATTTTATCCTTTGAATTTAGGCGTCAGACTATATAGTCCGGATGGAGCGCTCATTAATCAGGACTTTTTGCGCGTGGCTATGCCTTACGTTGCTGCGCAAGGCGGCCATGCTGATGTAACCCTCAAATTACCAGGGAAGGTTAGTGACAGAAGCCGTGTTCAAATTGTCCCGGTTGAAGAGGGAATCGCTTGGTTAGATAAGCAGGGCGTAGAACCCTTGGTTGTCTCTTTTTAATCAAGATGACCAGCTATTATTCTGTGGCTGGTCATAACAATAAAATTGGTTCTGATTCTCGTATGAAAAAATTAATATTATTTGCATTTGTCGGTGTTGCTGGTTTTATCGTTGACGCCCTTGTGCTCTATCTTTTAAAAGATTTCTTAGGGCTGTATATTGCCAGGCTGATTTCATTTCTGGCGGCAGTTTTTGCAACCTGGCTGCTTAACCGGAAACTTACTTTCAGAAGCATGTCTTCGTCATTAAATAAGAAAAGAGAGTTCTTAAATTATCTTTTCTTTATGCTTTTTGGCGGGGCTGTGAACTATATCGCCTACAGTATTGCTGTTTACAATTCCTCCTGGATTGCGCAATACCCAGTGGTTGCCGTAGCCATCGGAAGTCTATGCGGGCTGGCGGTCAACTTCACAACATCGTCTCTCTTTGTGTTCAAAAATCGACGCGAGCAAAGCTGATTGCGAAGTGACACGCCAGTTGGTGATGCTGACTACATCACCAGCAAATCCCCGCTCCGAATCTCTCGCTCACCTGCCAGCCTCACAACCAGCATGCCTGCCGTCGCAAACTTAGCCCAGTGTCTTGCATAGAGAATACCGCCATGTTCCGTCACCAGCGGGGTAATCTGGTCGGTTATCGGATCAACAACCTCCGCCACCACTTCTCCCGGCCGAATCTTTGCGCCCAGCGGTTTACGATGCAGGATCAGTCCGGATACCGGCGAATGAATATATTCACAGCCCGCTAACGGCGTAGGTGGATTTTTCAGGGCAGGGAAGGCCGCCGCCGATCCTTCGCTGTGACGCTCTTTGATGACGCCAGCTTCTCCAGGTGCTTCAGCGATATCTGGCACGTTTAAACCAATCGGGCCGTCATTGATAGCCACGATATCGTCTCCGCCCGCGCTCGCCCGGACAAGTTCGTCGCCGCCAATCACGGGTGCCGCCACTTCCACGGAAATCGCAGGCTCGCTGTAGCCGATATAACCGCCTTCCTGTAGCGCTGAAATAATCGCCTCCGCGTCTTTCTCCGCCTGTTCAGGCGACACATCACGTACACCGCGCAACTCCAGCGTCACCGGCAGCAATCCCCGTGGCATCGGATAATCTTTGCCAAACCGTTCCGCCAGCGTCAGCCAGGGTTCGCAACAGGCTTCATCAAACGGTTCACCGCCAGAGATCTGCGCCAGCAGCTGCACCTCACTGCCTAACCAGCGCGCCAGCGGCTCAATGTCCGGCCAGGCGTGCGGCGTGGTGTACAGGTGAGGCACGGCTTCCCAGTCACAGTGCAGATCGATCATCAGATCGGCCTGACTGGCCATCCGCATCAGCGTGTGGCGTTGCGCATCCAGCTCGGTTTTTGGCACGGTATCGCGATAGTGGCGATCAATCGCCTCGCGGATCAGGCTCTTATTTTGCGTTTCACTCTGAGTCAGACTCTCAGCCAGCCCGGCCGCCAGGGTTGCGCCCAGTGACGGGAAACGGCGGTTGAAGTCCTGGCCAGAGAGCGTATGGAATCGGCCAAGATGGGTGCCATGCCAGTGCTGTCCCAGCGCCAGGGGATTGGCAACCGGCACCAGGGTAAAGGCGGCTTTAAGTTGACCGGCGGACTCCAGCGCCTGTAGTCGCTGCTTTAAAAACCATGCCACCGCCATACCGGGCAGTTCGTCGCCATGCAGCGCAGCCTGGATGTAGACCTGACGCTCGTTGTCTTCCGCGAAATGGAAACTGATGATTTCACGCTGGGTGCCTAAAGAGGCGCTTAACAGTGGATGATGTTGTTGATGCATACCGTGTTAATGTCCTTTAATCGGCAAAGGACGACAGCGCGCCGTCCCGAAATAGTTAGAGTATAGTGCCGGATCGCGGTGAGGATGAAAAAGGGCGACCGCGAGGTTAAGGCTGGATAGAGATATCCGTGGCGAAGTAGCGCTTCTGAATCTGGTCAAAGGTGCCATTCTTTTTGATTTCGACGAAGGCGTTATCCAGTGCGGTTTTCAGCTCGGTATCGCCTTTACGCAGGCCAATCGCCGTGCCGGGGCCGATGATCGGATCCTGTATAATCGGGCCAGCCAGTTCAAAATCTTTGCCCTGCGGATGCTTCAGGAAGCCGATGGCCGCCTGTGCCGCATCGGTGAATACCGCATCCAGTCGGCCTGAAACCAGATCGCTTTCAACCTGTGCCTGATCGCCATAAGGCACTACGGTCACACCGTGAGGCTGCCATTTCGCCAGCGCATAGCGCTCCTGAACCGTTCCCTGTTCTACGCCGACCGTTTTTCCTTTCAGGGATTCAACGGTGGGCAATATGCCAGCACCTTTACGGGCAATCAGCTGGGTGTGGGTGTCATAGAGCGGCGCGGTAAAATCAATCTGCTTCAGGCGCTCTTCGGTAATGCCCATGTCGGACAGAATGGCATCAAATTTACGCGCTTTAAGGGCCGGGATCATGCCGTCAAACTGGCTTTCAACCCAGACACATTTTGCCTGCATCTGAGTACAAAGCGCATTGCCCAGATCAATATCAAAGCCGACCAGCTTGCCCTGTGGCGTTTTCGATTCGAATGGCGGATAGGTCGGATCGACCGCGAAACGCACCTGTTCGATTTTTGCCTGCGCGCCAAAAGCGCAGCCTGCCATAACGGCCACAGCCAGCGTCTGACGCAGGCGTTGAGTGAAAATGTTCATGATTTTGCTCTTATTCTGTCGTGATGAGTGATTATGCAGAGTATCGCCGGGCTGCCGGGATGGCAATTACTGCGTAATCTTCACCACGTCAGCCGCGCATAACGCGCGATAATCTTCGGTATTCAGGATCACTGAGCGTTCCAGCAGACCGGCGTTAAACGCGATCTCCGGATAACGTTCAAACAACGCGGGGTCAACAATCAGTCTGAGGTCGGGATGAAAGCTGAACGGCGGAATCGCCCCGAATACGCAGCCGGTCAGCAGATCGGTTTCCGCCGGACTGGCGAGTGAGGCGCGTCTTCCCCCGACTGCTACCGCGACTTTGCCCAGATCGGCCTGATGATCGGCAGGTAAAACCGCCAGTACATGCTGTTTAACGCCGTTGCCTTTCACATGACAGACCAGCGCTTTAGCACCCTGGCCGATTTCGGTGCCGCGTATCGCCGCGACCGCTTCACATTTACCGGTCGCCTCATGCTCCATCAGGCGATAGCGTGCCTGGTGCTGGTCGAGCAGGGCGATTAATTTCTCATGGGTGGTCACGGTTCTCTCCCTGAGGTTTGAGTTGCCGTCATTGTGCCGGATGGACGAGAGGAATGAGCTGAAGACTGCTCAGAATTCGCATAAAAACGAAATTCTGAGCAGCATATTGCACAGTTACTTATGGCGGTCACGCAGGTTGTTGATCACGGCGCGGAAGTCGAGATCCTGATCCTGCAACAGCACCATCAGGTGATAGACCAGGTCAGAAGCTTCGTTGGTGAGTTCATCCCGATCGTTGACCGTGGCGGCCAGTGCGGTTTCAACGCCTTCTTCACCCACTTTCTGCGCGATGCGTTTGGTGCCGCTGGCGTAGAGTCGTGCGGTGTAGGAGCTTTCAGGATCGGCGGTTTTGCGCGAAGCCAGCAACTGCTCAAGCTGATAGAGGAACGTCCACTCAGGGACCGCCGGTGAGAAGCAACTGGTGGTGCCCAGATGGCAGGTCGGGCCAATAGGATCCGCCAGCACTAACAGGGTGTCATTGTCGCAGTCAGGCGTGATGCTCACGACCTGCAAAAAGTTGCCGGAGGTTTCGCCTTTGGTCCACAAGCGATTTTTGGTGCGGGAGAAAAAGGTGACCTTGCTTTCTGCCAGCGTTTTCTCCAGCGCGGCCGGGTTCATGTAGCCATGCATCAGTACTTCGCCTGAGACGAAGTGCTGGACAATGACCGGCATCATGCCCTGTGTTTTATCCCAGTCAAGAAGGGCCTGTTGTTGTTCAGTTAGCACGCGCGAATCTCCACTCCGTTGTCGATCAGAAAGCTCTTCAGCTCACCAATATTAATAATCTGCTTATGGAATACCGAGGCGGCTAAAGCACCATCCACGTTAGCTTCGGTAAACGCATCCAGGAAGTGCTGCATGGTGCCTGCGCCGCCAGAGGCGATGAGGGGCACGTTGCAGACTTCACGCATTTTCTTCAGCTGCACCAGGTCATAGCCGTTACGCACGCCATCCTGATTCATCATGTTCAGCACGATCTCGCCTGCGCCCAGCTTCTGCACTTCCTGCACCCACTCCAGCGTTTCCCACTGTGTCACGCGGGTGCGCGCTTCGTCGCCGGTATACTGATTCACCTGATATTTACCGCTGGCTTCATCAAACCAGGTATCGATCCCGACCACAATACACTGCACGCCAAAACGGTCCGCGAGGCGGGTAATGAGCGTGGGATCGGCCAGCGCCGGCGAGTTAATCGAAATCTTATCTGCGCCAAACTCCAGAATGCGCGCTGCGTCTTCCGGGGTTTTAATGCCGCCTGCGACGCAGAACGGGATATCGATCACTTCCGCAACCCGCGATACCCAGCTTTTGTCGACGACCCGGCCATCGGATGAGGCGGTGATATCATAGAACACCAGCTCGTCGGCACCTTCGGCGGCATAGCGCTGCGCCAGCGGCACGATGTCGCCGATGATTTCGTGATTGCGAAACTGTACGCCTTTGACCACCTGGCCGTCACGTACGTCCAGGCAGGGAATTATCCGTTTTGCCAGCATGCGATCGCCTCCGAAACAGTGAATTTATCTTCCAGCAGCGCACGTCCAACAATCACGCCCTGAACGCCGCTGCCGCGCAGGGCGGCGATATCATTGAGGTCGCCAATGCCACCCGAGGACTGGAAAGCAATCGTCGGAAAGCGCGCCGCCACTTCCTGATAGAGCGCAACATTGGAGCCGCTCAGGGTGCCGTCGCGAGAAATGTCGGTGCACAGCACGTGCTTCAGGCCCACCTGCTGAAAGTCGGTAATCACCTCTTCCAGCGTGACACCCGCCGCTTCCTGCCAGCCACTGATTGCCACTTCTTTGCGGTTACTGGCATCAATGCGCACATCTAACGCAAGCACAATCGCCTCTGCGCCAAATTCCGCAAACCACCGTTTTACCTCTTCAGGCTGTTTCACCGCGGTGGAACCGACCACCACGCGACTCGCTCCGGCTTCAAGCAGTGCATGCACATCATCACGGCTGCGAATGCCGCCACCAACCTGCACCGTCACATCAACGCCATCCAGCAGGGTTTTCAGCAGCGCGATCTGGCGTTTCGCCGGATCTTTCGCGCCGGTTAAATCCACCAGATGCAGCACGGTCGCGCCCTGGCGAACGTAATCCTGCAGACGCGGCAGCGGATCGCTGCCGTAATCGCGCTGCTGACCATAATCGCCCTGATGCAGACGAACCACTTTGCCGTCAATTAAATCTAACGCGGGGATAATCATTACATCTCCAGGAAGTTTTTCAGCAGCTGCGCGCCCGCTTTGCCCGAGCGTTCCGGGTGGAACTGGACGCCAAAGAAGTTATCTTTCTGCACCGCGGCGGTGAAAGCTTCACCGTAGTGACACTGGGCGATAGTGCTGGCGTTGACCGGCATGGCATAGCTGTGGACGAAGTAGAAATAGCAGCCTTCGTCGATGCCACGGAACAGATGATTGCCCGCCTGCGCGGTAATCTGATTCCAGCCCATGTGCGGCAGCGGCAGGCCGTGCGTGTCCATTAATGACACCGGCACATCGATAATCCCCAGCGTCGGCACGCCGCCGTTTTCATCGCTGCCTCGACCCAGCAGCTGCATACCCAGGCAGATCCCCAGCACCGGCTGGGTACAGGCTTTCACCAGATCGATCAGGTCACGCTCTTCCAGCTGATTCATTGCCGCCTGCGCGGTGCCGACGCCGGGCAGAAACAGTTTGTCGGCACGCAGCACCACATCGGGATCGCGGCTCACTTCCGGGGTGTAGCCCAGACGTTCAATCGCCCATTTCACCGACGACAGGTTGGCGCAACCGGTATCCATGATCACCACGTTCATCACAGCACTCCCTTCGAGCTTGGCAGCGTATTGCCCTCAACGCGGATCGCCTGACGCAGCGTACGGCCAAAGGCTTTAAACAGGCTCTCGACGCGGTGATGGTCATTCTTGCCTTTAGTTTTAAGATGCAGGGTGCTCATCATGGCGTAGGAGAGTGAGCTGAAGAAGTGCTCGACCATCTCGGTGCTGAGGTCGCCCACGCGCTGATAGTTGAACTCCGCTTTGAACTCGATGTGCGGACGGCCGGAGATATCCAGCGCGCAGCGCGCCAGACATTCATCCATCGGCAGCACAAAACCGAAACGGCCAATGCCACGCTTGTCGCCCAGCGCCTTCAGCAGCGCTTCGCCCAGTGCCAGACCGGTATCTTCCACCGTGTGGTGATCGTCAATATAGAGATCGCCTTTCACTTCGATGTTCATGCGGAACCCGCCGTGTACGGCAATCTGGTCCAGCATGTGGTCGAAGAAACCCACGCCGGTATTAATCTTGCTGCCGCCTTCGCGATCCAGCCACAGTTCTACCCGCACCTGTGTCTCTTTGGTGTTGCGCTGCACCAGCGCATGGCGGTCACGCTGGGTCAGACGCTGCTGGATGGTCTGCCAGTTCTGGCCGTCAGCACCGTAGCGGATAGGCTGGATGCCCATGTTCTCTGCCAGCTGGACATCGGTCAGGCGATCGCCAATCACGTAGCTGTTGGCGGTATCCAGCGCGCCTTCAGCCAGCCAGGCTTCCACCATTCGGGTTTTTGGCTTGCGACAGTCGCAGTGATCGTCCGGCATGTGCGGGCAGATCAGCACATCGTCAAACGCAATGCCCTGCGAGGTCAGGATCTGCATCATCAGATTGTGCGGGCCATCGAAATCGGCCTGCGGGAAACCCGGGGTGCCAAGACCATCCTGGTTAGTGATCATGACCAGGCGATAACCGGCGGCCTGCAGTGCCAGCAGCGCCGGGATAACATCTGGCTCAAACGCCAGCTTATCCATGCGGTCCACCTGATAATCTTCAGGCGGCTCAGAGATTAACGTACCGTCGCGGTCAATAAAAAGGGTCTTCTGGCTCATGCTTGCTCCACAGAAAAGGCTTGCAGCGCGGCGATCACTCGTTCGCACTCTTCACGCGTGCCGATAGAGATGCGCAGGCATCCCGACAGGCCCGGATTTTTGTTCTGATCACGCAGGATAATGCCCTGATCCCATAAGGTTTTGAAGACTTTTGGTGAATTGGTAAAGCGCGCCAGCACATAGTTGGTTTCACTGGAGAAAACCTGCTCAACGCAGGCCAACTGAGCCAGTTCAGCCTGCAGCCAGCTACGGTTCTCATTCAGCTGTGCCACATGCTCACGCATCAG
>Ga0213829_1000764_pt1 | contig 26536 bp, 16 predicted proteins | sample MC6MC0896MG_FD_180665 | JGI IMG/M metagenome (GOLD analysis project Ga0213829, IMG submission 180665) | Enriched soil aggregate microbial communities from Iowa State University, Ames, United States - MC6-MC0896-MG | ecosystem: Environmental > Terrestrial > Soil > Unclassified | place: USA: Iowa...
GCCTGCTGAGATCCAGGAACTTGAAAAAGCATTGGCGAATAATGGAACCGAAAGTGTACAGAAAACCCAAAATAAGCTTAAGCAAAAACAGGAGCAGCTGAGCAGCTATAAGAAACAGCTCGAGCGACTCACCGAACAGGCATTCCGGCAACTTCCTAATGAGCAAATCGCTTTGCATGAGCGCGCTTTTCAGACAAATGAGGATGACGCGTTCTATCGTGAGACCACTTCAGTATTACATGAAGGAGAACAGATTACTGTACCAAAAGGGGATGTATTACATCAGTTTAGGAAAGATGTAAAGTCTGGAAATTTACCTACGGTATCTTGGTTGGTTGCGCCACAATGTTTTTCAGATCACCCTAGTGCACCGATGTACGGAGCTTGGTATGTATCCGAAATCTTGAATATACTGACCGAAAATCCGGAGGTTTGGAAGAAAACTGTTTTTATGCTGAATTACGACGAAAATGATGGTTACTTTGACCATATTCCTCCGTTTGTGGCTCCCAATCCAGCAGATGCCCGGTCGGGAAAAACTTCAGCAGGATTGGATTATAGTGATGAATATGTGAGTTTGGAGCAGGAGCTGGCCAGTGGTGAGAAGAAAGAGCATGCCACGGAGGGACCGGTTGGTCTGGGCTATCGGGTACCTCTGATCATTGCGTCCCCATGGAGCAAAGGCGGCTGGGTAAATTCGGAGGTCTGCGATATCACTTCTACCATTCAATTTATGGAGTATTTCTTCGATAAGAAGCTTGGTAAGGATGTGAAAGAACATAATATCAGTTCCTGGCGCCGTGCTATTACAGGGGATCTGACTTCGGTATTCCGTAAAGCGGAAGGTGGAACTGCCGTAGAACTGCCATTCTTGGATCGCAATCAACAGATCTATGCGATAGATCAGGCCAAATCCAAGCCACTACCGAACAACTTCCATGTATGGACTACCGATGAGATGAAAGCTTTGCAGGCTACCGGAAAGGCTGCACAATTGGCAAGACAGGAAAAAGGTCAAAAAAATTCCAATGCGCTGGCCTATGAGTTATATGCAAGTGAATCTGTCGATAATGACAAGGTCAAACTGACGATGTCTGCAGGGAATAAGATTTTCGGAACAAAATCCCTGAGCAGCCCTTTTAATGTGTATAGTGGATCAAGTTATAAAGATGGTGTAAGTTTTTGGCCATTTGCAGTTATCGCGGGAGAGGAGTTGAGTTTTGACTGGAACCGAGTTGACTTTAAAGATGGTTATTATGATTTGACAGTATACGGGCCAAATGGATTTATGCGTAGCTTTAAAGGTGATGGGGAATCTTTGTCTGTTGTCGCCACTTATGAGATCGGAAAGAAAGGAGTTCCCACAGGAAACCTCATCCTGGAAGTGAGCAATAGAGGAGACAAAGTGCTTCAAGTGCAGGTGAAAGATAATGCCTACAGTTCTTGGAAGAAAAATACCGTATTGAATGCTGGTAAATCTATCAAGTGGGTTGTAGAATCTCAGAAAGTGAGTGGTTGGTATGATGTTACTTTACAGATTGCCGGAAGTAAATTTGTTCGCCAATTCGCCGGTCGCATAGAGACGGGCAGTCATTCGAAGACTGATCCACAATTGGGATAAAAATCAACAGGTCTAAATTGTTGAATAAAATATGATTAACATATTTGAGATAAAACGAAAGCCTCCAGTTTTAGTTGAACTGGGGGCTTTTGTGTTTTTGGTTCGTTGAAATTCGGTTTTTATTTTTTAATCCATTCTTCCAGTAAAGCTTTTAATTTAGGATCACTTGGTCTTGGACTATCTGGAGAAATTAAATTCCCGACTTTGTCGATTAATATATAACGTGGTATGGAATTGACTTTGTAAGCATTGGAAAGGTCGTTGTCAGAACCAGCATGTAGCTGGATACCTTTTAGTTTTTTCTCTTTTACATAGGTATCCCATTTGGGCTTATCCTGATCTACTGATACACCTACAAATGCGACAGGTTTTCCTTTAAATTCTTCATTCAGTTTTTCCCAATGTGGTTCTTCTGCACGGCATGGACCACACCAGGTCGCCCACATATCAATCAAGACAACTTTGCCTTTAAGATCTGCAAGACTTGTTTTCTTTCCGGTAATATCTGAAAATGCGAATTGAAATGCAGGAACTCCTTCTTTTGTCTCTATCAGTCTTGCTTCGACAGCTTTAGCACGCTCTATTTGCTCTGGTAAGGTGAAATACTGCTTGTACTTGTCGTTCATTTCCTGAAAACCTGTATAGGAACGAGCTCCTTCTAAACGTTGTAATATATATTGTCCTTTAAGTACATCTGGTCCGATTGCTGCAACTTGTTGATCAAAAGCTGGTTTTGTTGACAGATCCAATTTGCGATAAATCATATTGCTCATAAAACGGTCGCCGTACGGAAATTTTAATAATTCCGTTGTCAGGTAGCGGTCAACATTAAATTCTGTATAAAAGTCGCTCATTTCCTCTTTGCTGGGGTGGGCTGTACGCGGCATGTAAAGATAAGAGATTGCATAATAGGCAAAATCATAATCAACTAGCTCGGGAAAAAATTTGTCAAAATTAGGATTTCCTGTTTTTGCGCTCTTTTTGATGGCATCCAGTTTCCCTTTGAATTGTTCAACTTCAGGAAAAAAATCAACATAAGTGCTCATTCCGCCCAGAGTTGTGCCCTTGTCATGAAAAGTTTTTGACTGTTTGTCCCAAGCGTATAGCATCTCATTCTCTGGACTGTTTTTCCCCGTTAACTCATAGTCACTTTGACTCAGTTTTAGATTTAGATCTTCATTCCCTTTGAAATAAAATCGGAAAAGTCCTTGTTGGTTCTGGCCATTCCCGCTGCCAACGGAATACAATCCTTCATATTCAGGAGTAAAGCGAAATGCAAATCGTCCTGATGCATCGGGAATAGATGTAGCAATTTCTTTTAAACGACCATTTAATACTTTAAATAGTCCGACACGTTTTACTTTTGCTGGATCTGTTGTTCCTGTAATGTTGCTCGGCTGCTGGGCCAATGCCACAAGCGAGGAAATGATAGTTGTGAATAATAGAATGGTTTTTCTAATCATGATATAGATTGTTAACTTAATTTAAATGGTATTATTTTCTTAATATCTTTTGCTTTAAATAAATTGGCATCTTTTCTTTTTATGGCCTCCCTTAAGTCCTGTAAGTCTTTTTTGTTGATGGCAAGAAACGGAGATGTTGAATCTGATTTCGATAGTTTTTCCATCTCTTTGGAAGCCTGATCAAAATCTTTTAGATAGTAATGTAATAGCGTAAGCCGATAACTATCCACTTGATCCAGTTTTTCCCGTTGTTCTGCTGCTAGATATTCAGCTCGTATAGACTTCAGGATTGTTGGATTTTTTGACTGATCAATAATGACCTGTCCGAAGGCATTACTAAGTTCATCCCAAGTAGGATAGAGTTTATATTGGTCAATCAGCGCAAAATAGGTGGTCGCATTTTGAGAGCCAGCATAATAGCTAGCAACGAATCCAGGTAAAAATACCTCCCATAATTTGTCATTGAACGTGGGACGTATATAAGTTAGCATTGTCGTTAAACTATCCAATTGCTGTGCTGCGCCGTATTGTTTACTTTTTGCTTTGGCAATTGTTGAAATCTTGTTGCGGAGTAGATTTCCGCCGTATAATTTAATCAATTTTGGAAGATTGTCATAAGTCCAATTATTGTATTTCGTAAAGTAAGTGACACTATTGGCTAAGAAAGCTGTCTCATTGAACAAGTCATTTTGTTGCTCGAGATATCCTTCTAGTTCCGCAAAATCATGTTTTTCTCCGGTTTTAATAAAACGCTCGCTATAAGCTGCAGGGTAACTGTTGTCCAAAGTATTGTTAAATGCGAGGTATTGGTTAGACTTATTTCGTTGGACAGCTTCCTTTAACAAAGGGACAAATCGGTCTACGCCAAAAAAACCTGATTCAGTCAGTATTGTTTTGCCTTCGGGGCTTACAATGACGTAGGTCGGAAATCCTGGGGCAGCGTACTTACGGGCTAATTTCTTCCCGTCTGTCTCTTTCATGACATCTGTTTTGTACAGAATATAATTGTCGTTGAGTTCCTTCATAACAAATGGATCTGGGAATACTTGTTTGTCCATTTCTGCACAAGGCATACAGCCAACAAAGTACAGATCTATCAGAATGAGTTTGTTTTCCTTTTTTGCCTGAGCTTGACATTCCGCATAGCTACCTTGGAAGATTTTTTCCTGGGCAATTGCCGTGTTTGAAAAGAATATGCCGGAATAGGCTATGATAATATAAAAAATAAGCTTTTTCATATAAATTTTTTGAGAATTAAGGGTAGTATATCTTTTTAGTGTGATTAGATGTTTACGATATTATTGTCAGTCGTGGTAATCGAAATAGATTCTCCTACTGCTTTTAATCGAATCTCTTCTATCAGGGTTGGATTTTTTTTCAATTGATCGACCGTATACTTGTCTATGCGTTGAATCAAATCTCCTGTTTTCAGACCAGTTGGATTTTCAGTAGCACCTACGGCGCCAAGAGCTTTCAACTTCCCAGTATTATCCCAACCAAACTGGTAACTCTTAACTAAGAAATCCTGCGGATGGGCATGTAATCTATTGGGGGAGAAGTATACCTCACTTTCTGCCAAATTTATGGTGATATTATAGCGGCTTAATAGGCGTACCCCAATTGAACCATCGAAACCGGGTTGCCATTTTTCGTTTCCGGCACTACCGCCCATTAGTGTAACAGGCAAACCCTGTATAGGTGGGAGGGGAGAAATGGCAAATTGGTAGCTTTTGCCCGCAAAGGTGGGAGAAGAAACTCCCATGCTTACAGTTGCGGCCTGAGCCTCAGATTTGAATCCGCTGACCAGCAATTTATTTTGGCGTACAAAAGGGCGGAAACAGATCAGGTCATATGACGCACCAGTGTCGAAAACAAAATACCCCGAGTAACTCTTGTCCTTGACGATGTCAAGCTGTCCAGGCAATATCATTACACCGGCAGGCATTGTAATCGGTACTACAGTTCCCTTACCTCTGTATTGAAAATCTCCAAAATCGTACAATGAAATCGTGTTTTTATCGTAGTCGATATGCGTGATAAATTGGCGTATCAATGTATTGCCGATAATCCCATCACCTTCTTTACCCATTTCGGGAAAGATAGCGATGCCCTGTCCCGCTAGCTTAAGCGTGTCCAATAGAATACTATATTATCAGATACCTGAATCTTTGTATTGCCACCGACGACTGAAGCGTTGTTCTCACGTGTTACCTTTAGGCCAATAGCGTCAGCAAGTTGTTGGTTGACGGCCATGCCATCTGCTCCGGTGTCAAACAGGAGCCTTAATGGCTTTTCGTATCCATTGATTTTTACCTGCAGGTAGATGGATCCATTCTTGTTTTCAAACGGAATGACTGCCCGTAATTTGGGCTTACTTTCTCTTTTTAGTCCATAAAGCTGATCAAAAAGGCTGAAGTAGATCAGCTTTCCCTTGTTATCGACTAGTGCTTGATTGCTTGTTGTTTTACCCTTTGTGTCTGTGACTTCAATTTGAAGTAGCGTTCCTCTTTTTGTTTTCTCGTCCGATAGAATATGTACGGCTTTTAGAGGGTAATTTTTGACAATTTGGTTTAAGCGGAAGCTTGCTCCTGCACCAGTATGCCCTGCTACGGAAAAATTTGGTGCGAGCTCACTGTTTATGAAGGAAGTGTCTTTTTGTTCGAAGCATGTGAGTAGTTTGGCTGGGAGGATTTTGTCCGTTTGCCCCAATACGACTGTATTGTTTGCCAGATATACTCCTAGTATCATCAATTTTTTTATAGTGATATTCCACATAAAGATTAGTTGTGTGTAATTTTCTGTTAGCTAATGGTGTATTCAACAGCTAACTGGATGAGAGATCCAGTTAGCTGTTCAAATAGAATATTTATACTTAGCACTTGTTTACATGCTAATAAGGTCTAAACGATTTAATTTCGTGTGATTTGACCATGTGTCGATCCTACTAAAAATGTGTCTGTTGATTTTTTGTGTTATTCACGGTAAGACACATCGACGATCTTTCCAAAGCCGGTATATGATTCGGCCAGCTTTGGTGTTCCAGATAAGCTAATTCCATAGAACTCCATTTTACCACTGGTATTTGGACTCGCGGGATCGTAAGTACATACCATCAATTTCTTGGAGAAATCATTGTAGCGAGGATTTCCGGTACCGAAAGCTAATTTTTGAAATTTAACTTTAGAGATGCGACGGGTACCAACATCTACTGCAAGACTGTGTTTTTTGTTAAATGGGTCGTATTGATATACCTTGCCACCGACCGTATAGTAGATATAACCAAATGTAGGATCCGCTGCGAAATGTTCAGCTGATTCCATACCATATGGATTTTCAATGTCATCAGCGGCTAACGGGTTGAATATCGTACCCTGATGAGTAAATCGGACCAATCTTAATTTATTGTTTGCTGGATTTTTTAATAAGGCATAGAACTGGTTCGTTGAGGTTAGTACTCTTTCCAGATAAACTAGATCCATTTTCATAGCTTCAGGGGTGAAGAGTTCAGGATCGCTTGATCCTGGTATCAATAGGGTGTAATTTGTGCTGCTATGCACTAAAAAACGTTGGTTTTTCTCATCGAAGACAACAGCATATGCAATATAATTGCCAAAACTTGTTGCAATAAATTTAGAAATATTCAATCTGACACCCGCATTTAGCCGATTTATGGTTGAGCCATAGACCATGTTTTGTGTCACATTTTGTTGCATGAGCACCCCCTCACTATCCAATATATAAACTGGATTTCCACCGCCACCCATTTGTTGAATTACCTCAGCATGGTAATCTTCTCCGGTAGTTCGAAAGACTTCTTTTTTGAGATTCCTGAAATTTGTCCAGGTATTTTCTTGATTGTTGAAACTCATGGTCATTTTGTCCGTGCCCACATAGACGGTATTCGCGTACTTGTTTGTTATCGCATCCCGATCATTTAAAAACATGACCAATTTTGGTGTTCCCGGTATGTCGATTCTTGCGAAATTTTTAAGAATATCCTGATAGGGCTCATATTTTAATGAGGTTAAATTGTAGTTTAACATATCCAGACGGCATTTGCCATCTATATCATTCAAGACAAGCCATCCATTGCCAAGTTCGGAAGTAACACTAAGTTTGCTGACAAATTCGGTTATAGTATTATCCGATCGGCTTGTTACTCTAAGGTGGAGGATGTAATTTGCCGGAGATAGACTTATGATCGTGTCTAGCATTAGTTTATTGCCGAGGACCTTCTTTTTGTCGTCATTTAAAACAGCTGCACTTGGGTTGATCGTATACCACTCATAAGTATAGTTGGTAGGATCCACTTTTTCTCCGCTGATCAATGCCAAATCAGGCTTAATCTGAAATGTTTTTTGATTATAGGCAAGATAGGCTGTGTCTATACCGCGGATTTTCAAACTGTCAAAATTAGTGTAGGTATAATTACCTAAATCTTTCTGGCAAGATTGAAATGCATTTAACATGGAAATGCAAAGTATCGTAATAAATATTAATCTTTTCATAGTAGGATTGCATTATTGGACGTAAATACCTAATTCCATTGGTTTTCCATCTTCATCCATAATCGGATTTCCAGAAGCCGCCTGCTCATCCAAATAGGATTTCATCCCATATGACCAAGCAAAGATACTAGGTATCGAAGGTACATAACCGGGCGCAGTAAGTTCCTCAAGACGCAAACCATATCGTTCGATCAAGAGCTTAAATTTTATCCCTGAGAACTTTCCGAGATACCCGATTATGATTGACGCATAAGAAGATCTGGCTGGATTCCAAAAATCAGGAGCGCCAGGGATGTCATTGGCTTCTAATAAAAATTGGGTAAAGTAACTTGTATATTTACTGTTCCCAGTGCCGATCTCTTGGCTATTCATTGAAGTGGAAAAGTTGTCATTGGATTCCAGTTTAAAGAGTAAATCCAGATTTCCTTTTTTTAATTCTGGATTGCGAAGCAAGCGGACACGCAAGGTGTCACTGACTTGGCCTGATTTAATGGTAAAATTATTATTTAAAATATCATAATCACGACCGTTTACTAAGGTTGATGCTGGATCAATTAGCAGTTTATAGGGGCGGTCTTGATCGGATCTACCACCTGTTGTCATAATAATTATTGGGAAAATCGCTTCGGTTATTTGGGGATCTACATAACCAAAAGAATATAAACCATAATCTACAGGAATATAGGTTTCATTGCTTCGCTTATTTTGGAAATAGATATTGTTTTGTCCGGAATAGGTTTCGAGACTATCCTTCTTGCAGCTTATACATAAACTGGTCATGAGTAGGCAAGAAACTATTAATTTTAATGTTTTCATGGTCGTTACCTTGGGTCAGTTTCAGATTGTGGAATTGGAAATGTATAGCTTTCTACCGGAACGGATTTATTTGTTGTGGTAGCGCCATTGATGGTTCTGTTGTCATTGCGTTTGTAGTAATACCACAGTTGGCCTTCACCGTAAAATTCTTTGCGATATTCTTTCTTGATATTATCAAGCAGTCCTGTTGTGCTTGCGAGAATATCACAATTTCTATTTTTACGCAATTCATTTAAATATGTTAATGCTTTTGTTTGATCAGTCTCGCATTCGGATGCAATCAGATACATTTCACTGATACGTATGCCGGGCACGGTGTATCTAAAATTCCGGTTATTGTCGGACGTAATATCGGCATATTTTAAAAAAACGGGGTAGGCTTTACCACCATTGGAACGCCAATTTGAGGCATATCTAAAATCATTCTCCCAATTTTCGTAAACTATATTGATGAAACGGCTGGTTGTCCCTGCACTGAGAATATTTCGATCTTCCAATGCTGGGCTAAACAGTTCATCATAATGCTTATATAACCTGGGGCTTTCGAATGCGAATAATAGCTCCATACTAAACACGCGATTGATTTGAGACAATGCGCTAAGGTCAGAAGCTTGAATCCATGGAAACTTGGATTTTGCTGCGATAACTGTTTCGGCGGCTTTCAAGGCGTCTTGTTTATTTCCGGCCCACAAGTTTGCTCTTGCTTCTAACCCTTTGGCCGCAAAATAGTTGAAATGGTAATTTCTGAACTGGAGGAAGGGTTTGGAACCTAATTCCACCTCACCAAATGTTTGATCCACTCTGCTCATATTTAGAACAGGGTCATATTTGAGCAGTAGTTCTGACGACTTTTTTAAATCCGCCAAGATATTGGCCAGCACCGCTGTGCTCTTAAAAAACGGAGCCGCTTCATAGGTTGTATTGGTGTAATAAGGAATTGTTTGGGCTTCTTTATCCACTGAAAACGCGGGTGCGAACATCCGTAATATATCCAGATAAAGGTACGCTCGAGCAGTCAAGGCTTCGCCTTCCATCAAAGCTTTTGTCTGTGTATCTAAAACATGACCATAGGTTTCCAAATTCTCCAAAAACCGATTAATATTGGTAATATTCACATACATACTGGTCCAAATAACATCCAAATGTGCTTTGACGTCTTTGTCTCCATAATTAAAACTGTTAAGTTGTTGACGTCTTTTATCATGGGCCCCTGATATGTAATATGTTTGCGCTAATAAGTCCAGTGTTTCCAGATTGAGCGTGCGGCCATATAAATTGTCTCCACTGATACTTAGGTAAATACCATTTAACGCATCATAAAATCCTTGTGGCGTTTTAAATACTTCTTCTTCAATAAATTTATCCTCAGGTTTGACATCTAACCATTTATTACAACCAGTCAATCCGAGACTAATTGTGAGTATAGTGATCGTAATTATGTTTTTCATCTTATTTAAAGGTTGCATTAAGGCTGAAAGAAACGGATCTCGCAAACGGATACGCTGTACCGCGTTCCCTTCGTACAGTCGAACTGTAAAAGATATCATTCAGAATACTGTTTACCCGGACTGTTGATAGATTCAAACGGTTTAGCCAGGCTTTGTTTCTAAATTCATAACCAAAGCTGATACTTTCTCCGCTGAACGAATTTTCGCGTTGTATAAATCGAGAGGACATCGGTGTTACATCGGTAATGCTAATTCCTCTAAATTGAGCGATGTCTCCGGGATTCTGCCAACGATCATAAAGTGCACGTTTATCTTGGTTATTTTTTACAATCTCTTCTTCAGACATATTTTCGACTTTATTGTATAATGCATCATTGAAGTTGTCTTTACGCAGAATGTAACGTACCAAGATATTTGTTGTAAATCCTTTGTATGAGAGTGTACCTCTCAATATTCCTTCGGCAAGCGGTTGGGCGTTACCAACGGGAACCAAATCATCGGCATTGTAATTAAATGTCTGTTCACCTGATTTTGTAAGAAATACTTCTCGACCGGATGAGGGGTCTATCCCTTGGGATTGGACAGCCCATAACGTATTTGGACTGTAGCCATCTCTATATCTAATTAGCGCATTACTCTGTTTCATTTCGTTGTTCAGGGCACTCAATTTGTTGTCAAAATGTGCATACCTGGCTTTTAACATTGAGCCAGTGAACCCAAATGTTAGTATAAACTGGTTTTGCTGTCTATAAATAGGAGAGTAATTGATTGTCGCTTCAAGGCCTTTGTAATCTAATGTTCCTGCGTTAAATGGATAAGCTGATAATCCAGTTGAAGAGGGCAGCGTGACTGCCACGACCAACGGATCGGTGAATTTGTCGTATGCGTTAAGCTGTAAGTTCAGCTTATTTTTAAATAATGTGGCATCTAGGCCAACGCTGGTCTGTCTGGTTCGTTGCCATTCCAAATCTGGAGCACCGAGTGCAGACAGGCTAATACCTTGCCCGAATCGGTTCACGTCTGAGTTATAATCAAATATAGACTGGCTTACATTGCCAAAGTTTTGGTTGCCGGTAATCCCTACATTTGCTCTTAAACGCAACATATTAATCCAGTTTGTCGTCTTTGCAAAACGCTCATTGTGGATATTCCAGCTTGCCCCAAAAGAATAATATGGAGAAAATAAATTATTGGAACCAAAACTTGTGGAGCCATCGAGATTATAGTTTACGTCGAAATTGTAACGTTGGTCGTAAGAATAGTTGATGGAACCAAGTATTGACGTGCGGCGTGAAACTCTCGTGCTAGCCGATGGTTTGGAGTCTTGTTCAAAGCCGAAAGCAAAACTAGGATTACCATTACTCGCAGCAGGAAAACCTACCGCCTTATAGCCATTGAGTCGATTTTGCGATTCGCTTATTTCTCCACGAAGGTTTGCTGTAATGGTATGTTTAGCTTGTAAGACTTTCGAGTAGGTTAACATGGCGTTTGCCGTATACCCAAATACAGAGGATTCTCGGTGCGCTAGGGAGCCTTTTTTCCGGTTTTCAACACCTTCAAAGGAAGAATGTAAGGGAGAAAGGAAATGATCTGTATTTGTCATCCCCTTGCTAATTTGTCCACTCGCTGTTAGGCGAAGTGCTGTATTGAAATCGTAAGTCATCATCAAATTATTGTTGATGACATAGTTTTTTGTTGTATTAAAACTCGAAAGGTTGGCATCGTATATCGGGTTAAATACGTTCCATGAATAGTTCGAGGTGCGGGCATCCTCTTTATAGGTTAGAAATTTTTCAGAGGCAGATAAGGGTCTGTAATATGGATTTGTATTTACCCATGTAGCAAAATCTCCATAAGGAGACTCATTACCAGTGTAACCTGTTACAAAAGCTCTATTTGCAATATTTAATTTCCCCGCACGGTAGTTTAGGTTCAGATTTGTAGACCAGTCGTCACGTCCAGAGCCTTTCATACCACCCTTGGTGTTTTTATAATTGACACCAGCATCAAATACGAGTGCTCCTTCCCCGCCACGGGCGCTCAAGGAATGTCGATGGGAAAAACCAGTTTGAACAGGGATCTTTAGCCAATAGGTGTCAACTCCACTTAATACTTCTTGAAGTCGGGCATTATAAATACTGTCAAGAAGGATTTGTTGCTCGATCAGATTACTTTTGGCAGTATATCGTCCTGATAAACGCTCAAATTCTAGTTTTTCCGAAGCATTCATCATGTTGTAACTGGAAAGATCAGGAATTTGAGCCTGCATATCCGTCGTATAAGAGAGCATGATCTTTCCAGCTTTAGGCTTGATCGTTTCGACAACGATAACACCATTAGAAGCTCTTGAGCCATAAATCGCTGTCGAAGCCGCATCTTTTAGAATAGTGACATTTTGAATGATATTCATGTCGAGATCCATAATTGACCTTAGATTCGTTTCAAAACCATCTAAAATAAATAAAGGTTGATTGGGGTCTATTGAAAACTCATCACGAAGCGCAGACGTGGCAATACTAGTTTGCCCTCGGAGCTCGATTGTAGGTAACATATTGGGATTTGACCCTAGTGCATTATTTTCGATCTGGATAAAAGAAGGGTCAAGCGCTCTTAGGCCTGCAATTACGTTCTGGTTGTTGACCATTTTAAGTTCTTGGCCGGTAAATGATGCCGTTGCACCAGAAAAGCTTTCCTTTTTACGTGTCATCATACCGGTCACAACTACCTCATCAACCTTTTGCTCTATCTTCTTAAGTTTAATAACAATATTTGCATTTGATTTCTTCGCTACAAATTTCTGTGTTTCAAAACCAAGAACAGAAACAATAACTGTTTCACCCTCAGATGACGAAGGAAGATTAAAGATTCCATTGACTTGCGTTTGGACCGCTTTTCTGCTATCACTTTTCAATCGAAGAGTTGCACCAGCGAGTGGTTTACCCTCTTCGTCTAAGACCCTGCCCGTAATGAATTGTTGTTGCACTTGATTTATTGTCGAACTAAAATGAGCTATTGGAGTAGGTTTGATAACTACGGTCTTTTTGACAATCTCATATTCCAATCCATTCGGTTTGAGAATAGCGTCCAAAGCTTGTTGTAAAGTTCCGTTTTCAAGTTTTATTCCCGTGTCCTTGATCTTGTCGAGGACAACATCTTTGTAAAAGAAACTGTACCCCGATTGTTTTTCCAGTTGCTGAAAAACTTGCTTGATGGAAGACTTGTTTGAGTTGATTGTAATACGTTGCGCATTGGTTGTGCCGTATAACTGCATCAGACTGACTGTCAAAAGAGCGGAAACAAGATGAAAACGGATCTTGTTTTTTCGGTTAAATACGCGGTGTAAAGTGTTGTCTATACAGCCTTCTGTCGAAGATTCTGTCCAAAGTTTTGGATCAGAAAGGGCTGTACTTTTTGCATGGTTCTCCCATGGAACCGGAGGTTTTGCCTTCCTGTTGTTTTGCATTAGGTTAATGATTTATAGTTCAGTATTAATAATTTAGTTTTTCAGTAGGATTGTTCTTTGTTGATTTTTATTTTGAACGATATCGAAATTCAGATCAGCCGCTTGAAGGACGGTTAGGATTTCCTGCAAATTCATCTGTTTATTGATTTTTCCACTAAATCGCTCGTTTTTTTCGGAGTGGTCAAGGTGGACGTTGAGATCGAACCATCTGGCCAACTGTTGCATGATTTCATTTGGCGTTGCATTCTGGAAGGTAAAATAACCTTCACGCCATGTAATGTACTCTGTGGCATCGACATTTTTTTTGCTAAATGACTGCCCTTTGGATATCGATTGTTGGTTGGGTACCAATAACATCTTTTGCTGTTGATGTTGAACTTCTACTTTCCCTTCAACAAGTGTTGTCCTTGTGGTCGCCTCATTATCATAGGCATTGATATTGAAATGTGTCCCTAAAACTTTGACTTGCTGTTCGGCTGTTTTCACAATGAAGGGTTGATTTGGGTTTTTGGTTACTTCAAAATAAGCTTCACCATGTAGTTCAACCCGTCTTTCAGATCCCGTAAATTTTGATGGATAATTCAAGGTACTGTTCGCATTCATCCAAACTTTTGTGCCATCGGGGAGGACAATTTTAAAAAGCTGCCCCCGAGGGGTTGATAACGTATTTTGAACGATATGGTCAGCGTTGCTGTTATAAACAAGTTCGCCATTTTTGATTTCTTGTACACCATCAATGGCTTGGGTTGCTTGCCCTTGGTCATTCAGGATAACGACTTTTCCATTTTCAAATGTAAGCTGAACATTTTCCTGTACGGGTTTTATAGTAGCAAGCTGCTCGGGAGCCATTTTGTCAAAGATGGCGTTGTGATAATAATAATATCCCCCAATAAAACTGAGTGCAATGGTAATCGAGGCAGCTATACCGATAGTATGACGATACTTTTTCTTGAAGGCAATAGGTTCATTAAATAGAATATGATTGAGCCGTTGTTGGACACGGAGCATGCTAGCTTCAACTTCTGCATCTGAAGCGTTGTCTTGAGATGTAGTATCGTCAAACCACTTTTTCAGTGTTTTGTATTCGTCCTTACTCTCAAAGCCTAATAGATAGTTTTTGATCAGTTTTTGCAATGCGTTAGGTACTTTCATTTTCGATTTGGTTAGCCTCGTATAGATATAGTCATCAATTGAAGCAGGAGCACCTACGCAGAAATGAAAAAAAATTAAAAAAAAGAAAGAAAAATGTGAAAGTCCCTTGTAATCAGTCGTAAACGTTTGAGTGCTTTGTTTATTTGATTTTCAACTGTACTTGTGGATAACCCATATTCATGGGCGATTTGATTGATGGATTTGTGATTGACCCGGCTTTCATTGAAAATAATTCGGCAACGGTCTGGTAGGTTTTGTATTTCTTCCTGGATGAGGTCGAGCAAATAACGGTAGTGCAATCGGTCTTCGATAGGAGCATCGTCGATTATGATGTCTACTTTATCAATTTCAACCAGTGAGTGTGTACTTTTTTTGTTGAAGTAGGAGTATGTTAAATATCGGGCTCCTGTCTTGAGGTAGGATTCGATATTGTCGATTTCCTCTAGACGGCTGCGGTTTTTCCAAATACTCAAAAACAGATCATGTAAAATATCCTCTGTCGCTTCAGTATTTTTAGTTTTTAGGTATACGTATTGATAGATCAGTTTCCAGAAATGGTTGTATAATGCATCAAATGCAGCTCGATCGCCTGTTGCGATTTGCTTAAGCCAGAATGCAATTTCCCTATCCATCTTTTAGTTACCCAATTATGCTACAAATGTATCTAAAAAAAAGATAGGGAAAAATACGTTAAGTTGGGCGTTTGAAAGCGGCGCTCAACTCAACGTATTTTATATTGAAATATTGATGGACAGAATTCCTGTTATTTACTATAATTCTGTTCTGTAAATGCTGTATAAAAATAATCTATTGAAGCCAGAACAGGTTTATAGACGGTTCTATATCTGACTGTGCTAGGAGAGGCGATATTTTTTAGACTTACAAAATCTTCATAGGGTGTGATACGGACTGTTGTGGAATCTCCGGAATTATTAAGATAGGAAACCTCCGTGAATTGCATCGGGTAAAAAGTACCTTGTCTAGGCAGATTACTTTCTCTGGCTAATACAAGGAAATGTTCACTCGAATTTGTTTTATCAAACTTTAGAAATGAACGGTTTACCAGCGTTCGGATATAGCTTTGCCCATAAATGAACTGACTTGTTGTTACAGCTCTGGAACTATCTCCTTGGCTTGTAAAAGAATGAATGTTTGCCGTATAAGTTGCTTCAAAGAGTTGCTCCAAAGCAATTGTCTTAATCTTTCCATGTTCGTTAGCTTCTATTGGATAACTTTTTATTTCCGCTATGGGTGAAAGACTGCTTCTCAAATAAACTTTAACACTATTTACTTTGGGATCTGTCGTTGCTCTAAATCGCAAGATCGCCCGTTGATTACCAGGGATAATCGACAAAGAATCCACACGTCCCGGGTAATAAATTTCGCCATTTTTTAGATACTCACCATAATAGTAGTCTGATGGCTTGCAGCTATAGGCTAGGAAGATAATGCCTAGACCAGCTAGAATATAATTTAACACTTTTCTCATAATTTATCAGTCTACATATTTACCAAATAATTTCAATTCCGATATTGCCACCGTCAGCGCATTCCCCAAAGGTTGTTCGCGAACGCCATTCCAGGTACAATTTACTTTTATGCGGAAATATTTGAAACCACCGGGATTTTCCCAATTCACTTCGAAATCTTCACCCTTACGTGCATAATCTTGGTCTTCGGTATTTGCATTTGTCCCGAAAGCAAGACCGGACGGGCGTATACCCTCAAATGTCCCAAGCATCGTCCAGGAGTCCCATGAACCATCTTGGGCTGGTGAATTGCTGCCATAAAGCTCGAATTCTTTCGGATGGGTTGCTTGAAATAACAGACCATTGTTGTCATTTCTCCCCCAGAGTTTAACGCGACTTATCTGTGCTTTTTTGCGTGCATCTAAGGTGAATTGAAAAGGAATAGGAGCGGCCTTACCCCACCATTGTTTGTTGGTATTATAATAGGGGGAACCCTCAACGCCATCAAAAAGAGATACCTGCATTTCGGCACTTCCCCCCTGCGCATTGTGATTACTGATATAATCACCATTTCTGTTCATATCACTATAAGCGGTAATGCCGTTGTATATCAGAAGGTTGTTGATTTCATATTCCTCCTCAGGAGTTAATATGCGTTGGACAGTATCAGATACGTTGCCCCATTGGTCACGCACAACAATACCATAGGTCGTCGCGACAGGTTGTTCCCCACGAACACGAATGATTCCTTCCTTTGATTTGGTGTATGTCTCATTTAGCACATTCCAACCGATCTTGTTTGTCGTTGGATTGTTCTCATACTTGAAAACGCGCAGTATAATATTTGATGCGTCTTTGTTTTCGAACTTAAGGTTCACGCCACCAAATGTACTGTAAAAGAAATCATCTGATTTAAATGATTCTGCCAAAATGATATAATTTGGTTTTCCGGTCCTGATCTTAAGCGTGACCGGATTAGATTCTACATCTCCGACCGAAACCGCGATTAATTTTACTTCATGCTCGCCTATATTGGCATAGCCCTGTATTAACAATGTATTATCATAAATACTTGCCTTGGTGATCATTTCCTTGCCATTTTCCAGTACATACGTTGCTTTTACATAACGTAGGTCTGCGGAGGTCGGTAGATCATAAGAGATTTTTGCACCACCTGGGGCTTCCTCATAAGTGAGATTCTTTAGCTCTCCGGGTTTCTCTCCTTGTCTAGCGGCTGTAATACCAATATCTTCTTTGCAGCTTGTCCACAGGAGCGGCGTGACTAATAGAACTGTCAGTAATAATTGCCCCGTTTTGTTTAATATATTTTTCATCATTGATATTTCTAGATTAAATTACCACCCCGCGCTTTGGACAAGGTTTGGATTTCGTCTTCTTTCATTTAAACTCAATGGCCAAAAGTAGTCCCGATCCATAAATGAACGTGTGTATAATAGTGTTGTTCGATAATATGAGCCTTCTGACGATTGATTGATGTCCCATCCTAAAATAGGATTGTTAAGTTCTTTGACGGCATCTTTCCAGCGACGGAGATCCCAAAAACGAATACCCTCCAGCGCAAATTCACTTGTGCGTTCATATTTGATAATATCACGTAGGCCTTCCTTTGTTGTAGGTTTATTGGGCGAAGAGGAGTAGTTCTGCCAAGATTCAACGACACCTTTTAGTCCGCTGCGGGCTCTTACGGCATCAATATAAGAATATGCCTCTGCTGAGGGACCGTTAATCTCATTGAGTGCTTCTGCATAGTACAGAAAAAGATTGGCCAAACGCATGATAGGATGTCCAAATAATCTGGCGGTGTATGCATTGCTCGCACCCACAGTATTTCTATAGTTGTAGTGTTTTTTTGAAGCGTATCCCGTCCAATTGAAGCGGGTCGGATCGACTTTTCCGGAAGAACCGGAATACTTGAGATCGATGTTATAGGCGTTGGCATCTGAACCTGCCTGTAACATAAATACACGTCCTGCATCAAACATTAGTGTGCCATAAAATCTGTTCTCCCTGTTCAGATTCATACGTGCAGTTTGTTTCCCCGCTACGAGATCATATTTATACGCATCTGTATTCGGAACAGTAGTCAAATCGAATCTGGATGTATAGGGATACGTGATATCTTCATTGATAGGCACACCATTATTGGAATAAAACTTTTCAACGATGTTCAGTGTTGCAGACATAAATCCCAGCAAGGTTCCCGAGCTGGCATTGGCAGTGTATCTTGGGAGCATGAAATAGCCTTGTATCGTGCCGTTAGCAGTCGATTTTGTGTCGAGCCATAACACTTCTGGGTTATCGGTATTTTCATTATAGGCCTCCCGGATATTCATTTGAAACTGGGTACTTGCTTGTGGTGTAAACCCGCCTGTGGCGGTCCAGGTATGTAATTTTTTTCCATGCTCTGTAGCGAAATCAATAGCTTCTTTACAGGCAGCTGCTGCTAATCGCCATTTTTCGGATGAGTAGGCATGATTGAAAAGCTCTTTTCCATCTATATTTTTAATAGATGCCTCAACACCGGAGTTCCCATTGAATAGAGGGCTGGCTGCGTATATTAATATTTCAGCCTTCATTGCCTTCGCAACGATTTTGGTAATGCGCCCGGTTTCACTGTTTACTGCGGTAACATCCTCCATTAAATTAGGCATTGCTTCATCAATTTTTGTTATGATATAATTGAAGCATTCTTCCACACTATTTCGGGCCAACTGGGAGGATCCTGGACTGTCGTATATTGGAATATTTTTATCCCGAATGGGTACTGGTCCATATTGTTTTACTAAAAGAAAATGGTAGTAGGCTTTTAGGAATTTTACTTCCGAAACCCACATTTGTTTTTCCTCATCTGTCATGTCGGGAACAGACATTATGTTATCGAGAAACGTATTACAATTGGTAATACCAACCCAAAGATTTGTTGCACCATTGTTTCCATCCCAGGCATTTAGCAAAGGATTATCACCATTTTGATTTCCCAACGCAATCCTCCAGTTAAAATATCCAGAGTAGGTGGACTCCGAGTTCAACCAGAACTCATCGCCGGAAAGCCAGCCGGGATTATTTGTTACTGAAAAACTTGGCGGTAGCTGGCTATAGCAAGTGACCAGATAGCGTTCGGCCATCGTACGCATTGCAAAGGCCTGATCTAGTACAGGGGCGTTATCTGGTACGACATCCAAAAATTTGTTACAGGAAGTCGAAAGTCCCAATATTAATCCTAGTCCAATTATACTTTTCTTAAATCTCATTTTCATTTTTCCTATAAATTAGCATTGATACCGATGTTAAATACCCTTTGTAAAGGATAATTTAGGGCATTACCCCCCATTTCAGGATCCCATAATTTGAAAGAGCTAAACCGCAGTAAATTTGTCGCGCTTGCGTAAATACGCAGATTCTTGACTTTGTATCGTTGTGTTAGTTTTTTGTTGAATGTATAGCCAAGCTCAACTTGTTTAAGTCGAAGTAGACTGCCGTTACGCATCCAAAAAGTGCTTTGAACAGTATTATTTGCCATAGGCATAACACTAAGGCGCGGCCATGCTGCGTAGATGTTTTTGTTGTCTTCGGACCAATAATTATTTGCCCATTCTTGAAAAACAGCATTTGGAGATGTTTCTGAACCAAATGGAGCTATCCCTTTACTGACGGGGCTCGTGGTATTATTTGTCGTCGGGTTAATGAATAGTGATGTTCTACCTACACCACTAAAGAAAAAGGAACAATCAAGACCTTTATAGCCTGTGCTAAGACCGAAACCATAGTTGATTTCTGGTGTTGTCGGATAACCTATTGGCATCCGATCATCATCATTGACCAGTCCATCACGGTTAACATCTAGATATTTGATGTCTCCACCACGAACAGTTGAACCAAATTCCTGTGCTGGGCTGTTGTAAACTTCGTTGTCGTCGATAAACAACCGTTCGGCGATATATCCAAATTGGTTAGCCACAGATGTTCCTTTACGTTGGCGGTACTCGTTTTTATAAGCAGGTTCTTCATAGAATGCATATTCTCCTGTTGCGAATGTGAATGTTCCTCTACCCTGAAACCATAAATCACTGTTCACCGATTTGTTGTAGACTAATTCACCATCGAAACCTCTGCTTTTATACTCGCCGACATTGGCGAAGACAGAAGCAGTAAGTCCATTGATCGAAGATAATGACCGGGCTTGAACGATGTTATCTCTGTATTGCTGATAGAAATCTCCAGTAAAAGCCAGAGCCCCATGAAACAAACTTAAATCGATACCTAAGTTGGTCTGCGTTGAGACTTCCCACCGGATATCAGGGTTCGCATAGCGATTGACGACAATGCCATTAACCGTTCTTCGTCCTGATTCTGCGGGCAAACCAAAAGAATAGCCATAGTCAAGACTATTGAGGTTGACATCAGAAAGATAGAAGAATCTGGTGTCCAAAATTTGGTCGTTTCCGAGTTTTCCTCTAGTAAATCGGAATTTCAAATTATTGACGACATCTCGGATCGGTTCAAAGAATTGTTCTTTGGAGACATTCCAGGCGAGACCAAAAGAAGGGAAAAATCCCCAACGAAATTTGTCGGAGAATTTCTCCGATCCATTATAACCAAAAGCAAATTGTGCGTGGTAACGATCATCATAGCCATAGGTAAAACTACCAGAGAAAGAGACGTTCCGATTAGGAAGTGTATTTATCAATGAAATGTTATTGTCTACGGGTGTTTTGACATTGTCCCGAATCGTATTGATCAGCATACCGAATACATTGTGCTTCTCATTAAATGTTCGTTGAAAGGATAGCTGATTTTCCATATAAAACACAGCGGATTGTGTCCGCTCTCCAGGTACAAAATCGAGATATTCTGTTCCGGTTTCAGGATTAATCTCTCTAAATAATAATGAGTTATTTGTAGGATCGGTTCCGATTGGTTCATAATAAAATGGGCTGTATTGCCGGGATTGTGAGAAATAAGAATTTCGCCCAATGTTAAAGAGGCCTCTATACTTTAATCCTTCTAACAGCATACTCGAAAAATCCTGTTTTAGCTCTAATTGAACCTGAATGTCGCTTCGTTTTCTTTCCGAATATCCGCGCATGATCTGTGCGTAAGGATTGGCATATTGTCCCTTATCCGCATTTCCAAAAAGTGGATGTTGGATATAAGATTGACTTGGACCAGCTTGATATACAGGAAGAAATAAAACGGGGTTGGCACGTAACGCTAAGTTATATGCTTCGGCTCCATTGGTTGGCGGACCACTATAATTTTGAAGATTGGCAACCGTTCTTACCATGGCAAAGGTTGATTTCGTTATATTGATGCCAATGTTACTTCGCAGGTTCATTACTTTGAAATTCACATTGTTATTGAAATTATTCAAGGCATCCATCTTTAGAAGACCATTGTCATTGGTGAAATTTCCACTGACATTATAATTGGCGATTTGACCTCCGCCCGAGACACTTAAATTGTAATTTTGCGTTGTTGTCGTCTGTTTCGTTAACGCATCTAGCCAATCAACTGCAGGGTAAGTCATCGGGTCGTCACCTGCCGCAGTACGTTCAATCTTAAATTGTCCATAAGGTTCGGCTCCCAGAGGATCACGGGTTGTTACAGCTTCGTTGTACATCTTCATCCATGTAACAGGATCTGCGAATTTCAAAGTTTGAGTAGGAGTGGAGATCCGTTGCTCTGCTCTAAAATTGATGGTTGCAGGGCCATCACGGCCGACTTTTGTTGTTACAAGCACAACCCCGTTTGCACCGCGGGAGCCATATACTGCGGAGGCAGTAGCATCACGTAGGATAGAGAAGTTTTCAATATCATCTACAGGAATACGTGCTAAATCATCTGCAGTAACTTCCATGTTATCAACTAGAATCAGGGGCCTGTTGTTGGTGCCGAAGGTTCCTACCCCCCTAATAAAGAAGTCCGCATTATCACCCCCTGGTTCACCACTGCGTTGGAATGAGACAACACCGGCAACTTTACCCTGCAAGGCAGCTGTAAGGTTGCTTACTGGGGCACGGAGCTCTTTTGGGCTTAATGAAGAAACGGAGCCAATGAGATCACTTTTCTTGGAGCGTTGTCCGAAGGCTGTAACAACAACCTCATCAATGGAACTTGATGAGGATTCTCGTAAAATAATATCAAATTTTGATTTTCCATTGATCGCTATCTCCTGAGCATCATAACCGACCATTGTAAAGAGAAGTGTACTGTTGCTAGGAGCTTTTAATATAAACGCTCCATTGATATCCGTTGCTGTACCTAAACCTGATTTTCCCTTCACATTTACACTTACACCGGTAAGTTTACGTCCCAGACTATCGCTGACTGAACCCGTAATTTGGACTTCTTGTTGTACGTTTAAACTCTTGTTTGTAATCAGTCTGCTCGTTGTTTTATTCGGTTCGACCCTAATTTGGGCATTATTTTTTTTAATAACAACGGTCTTGTCAAAAAAGTCATATGTAAAGTTTGAATTTCCCAATATGATATTTAAAGCCTGTGTAAAGGGTATGTTTTTTACATCAACAGAAATATCTTTGTTGGCAGATATTTCATTCTTTTTGTAGAAAAATGTAAATCCACTTTGTTTTTCAAGGTCTTTTAAAATCACTTGAAGACTAGCATGTTGCCTTTTGAGCGTAATCTGCTGTGCGTAGGTATGGGCATCCACTTGGGACAGTCCTAAGCCGATCAATAAAGTAATTAGGTTGATCCTCATGAGAGATCCAGATAATGGTTGCACAAAAAAAGGTCTTTGTTTATCACTTTTAGGGCCATTAAAAGACACAGGTTTTGTGTCCAATGAACCTTCATGAAAAACCTTCTCCTTCTTAATGAACGGAGTTAGTGAAAATTTCATTAAATTCGTTTGGTGTTAATGTATTAATAATTTAGACGTTAGACGATGTTTTAATACCAATAGTATCAACGGGTTCTGCTCCAACAGAATCCGTTTTTTATTGATATTAACAATGCTATTTAAGGGGGTAATTTTCCATTTTTCATAATTTTTGGCAATTTTGGTTATGTAATGATTAATTTAATTCGATTGTTCTTTTCGACCAGGGCCTTCGTATTTAGATCGGCATAATTGAGTAATTCAATCAATTTGCTTAAGCTAAGATTACGTGGTATTTTTCCGGTATATTGTTCCTTGTTTTCATCCCGTTTGTAGATAATATCGATATTATACCATCTTGCGATTTGTTGCATGACCTCATCAGTGTTATTTCCATTGAAATAAAACTGGCCATTTTTCCAACTTAACACCTCTTCAATATTCACAAGATGTGAATTCAGTTTACCCTGTTGTAGTATAGCTTGTTCATTTGGTTTGAGACGGACAGAATGTTTGCTTTGATCTTCTAGGGTCACAAGGACAGCGCCCTCTGCTAAGGTTGTCTTTGTCTGCCCGATTCCGGAATAGGCATTAACATTGAACTGAGTGCCAAGAACTTCAATTTTTTGTCCTTGTGTCTTGACGATAAATTTACTTTGATTTGAAGTTTTTCGCACATGAAAATAAGCCTCTCCCTGTAGTTCGACCTCCCTGTCGCCTTGATCAAATGAAGTTGGATAAGATATCTTCGAGTCGGCATTCAGTGTGACTAAAGTACCATCCGATAATGTCAGATCATATGTTGCACCTTTCGGCGTGTACATGCTGTTTTTTTGTACGCTTATTTGTCCGCTTTTGACATCATGATAACTAATTTGTCCATTACCATCTTTTTTTATGATCACATCACCAGTTTGAATACTTTGATTGAGTGAAAGGCGTTCTAAATCAACTTGTTTTCCATTTCCAAGGGTAATAATTGCTTTCTCTTTGCCTGCTACGGTTGATGCAAGTTGATCAACTGTTGCCAATCGTTCGGGTTCGGGCCAAAATTTCAAAATTGAAAATCCAATTATTAATAATGTTGCTGCAATTCCTGTATATCGGATAACAGGATGTAGGATAATTTTCTTTTTTCGACCTTGTATATGCTTGATAATGCTCTTTCGCGCGTTGTCTTGAATGTTGCCAAAATCGGCTTCAGAAATATCATGTTTTGATTGTTGATCAAACCATTCAAACAATTCTTTCCTTCCATGAACAGTCTCCTCTCTGTTCAAGAAGTTGGATATCAACTTGTATATTTCATTTAATTCCTTCATAACAGGTTCCATTGGAATGGTCAGTTATTATATAAGTGATGGAAAATAGAGGTACCTTCTAGTCAAAAATGAAAAAAAATGAAAAAATTAATTTTCATTTTTATTATCGAGCACTACTTTCTTTGCTGTGTTATTCTTATGGTGCTGATTTTTAACTGTTTGTTCTTTTTACAAAGAGCGGTTTTTTATTTTTTAAGCCTACAATAGTTGTTGATATACTATTTTTTTAGAAAAAAAGTATAAAATGAAAGAGATGGTTTGTTGCTGCGCGTAGTTGTCTAATGGCTTTATTAATGTGTTTCTCTACGGTTGACTCGCTGATAGCTAGCTTATCGGCAATTTCTTTGTTGGTCAAATAGTATTCTCTACTTAATTTGAACACGAGCTTACATTTTTCTGGAAGATTATCCACTTCTTTAGCAACAATGTCGATAACGTATCGATAATATAGGCGGTCTTCAATGCCAATTGTTTCGTCTTCGAATTCCAGCTCTTCGAGATCCTGTGAAATATTCATCTTCATCTCTTTGCGATATTGCGCAAGGATTAGGTATCGGCATGAAGAGAATAGGTAAGCTGGTAATGATTCAATCTGATCAATTCTGTTGCGATTTTTCCATACTGAAATAAAGAGATCATGTAATATATCTTCTGCGATTTCAGGGCTAGATATCTTTTTCGCAATAAAGGCAATTAAGTCTCCTGAAAATAAATCATACAGCATTGCAAATGCCTTTTGATCCCCTTGCTGAATGCGAGGTAAAAGTTCTTCATAATGGTATGATTTGGTGTTTTTCATAAGGAGTTCAATGCGGGTAAATTTAAGAAAAAAATAATAGGTTGATTACAAGCCATTGAAAAGTCGAGTTTTTTTACTATTTTTTTTATTATCAATCGATTGCGATAAAGAAATCTCTTAAGCTTACTTATAATACAAAGCATTGTAAATATACTTTTCAAGTATACATTAAGTATTGCTTCAGTATACTTTAAGTATATCTAATGTATAAAACTGAAGATACTAAAACTGATCTTAAGTATGGTTATGTAAAGGAGATAAAGGTTTAATAGAAATATAATGAGTAGCTTTTGTATGACAACTAGGCAGGTTGTTTAACTTATTACGATCAAAAACATGCTCAGATGATTTTATGCATACGATTGTTTAAGAATTCATTGATCTTGGTAGGAGGGGACTTTTCATTTTATTTTCTAATTTCACTTAATTTTATGAAATGCTCTTATGGCCAAATCTATTAAAGAAATTGCGCAGGAACTTAATGTTTCCAAATCTACCGTTTCATTGGTGATCAATCATAAAGCCGAACAGGCTCGTATCAGCAAGGAGCTTGAGAGGCGTGTGCTTGATTATGTCGAGAAAGTCGGTTACAAACCCAATTCGCTGGCAAAAAGTTTGGCAACAGGACGTTCGAATACCATTGGCTTGATTGTTGAAAATATAGGCGATTCCTTTTTCGGGCCTTTTGCGCTACATGTCGAAGAGCTTTTGCGTAAGAAAAACTACCATGTACTCTACAGCAGTACTTTAGGAGATCCCCAAAATGCACAGGACATTATTGATTTTATGCTCGAAAAGAAAGTTGAAGGTATACTGTTGGCACCTACTGTAAATTTGGAGGAGCATCAAAGAAAAATCCTGGAAAATAAAGTTCCTTTGGTCGTTTTTGATCGAAATTCACCAGAAGTAGCGACACATTATGTTCATATTGACAACGGTGATAGCAGCCGGAAGGCCTGTTCACACTTACAGTCTATTGGATGTAAGAACTTTGGGTTGATTACCATTGATTCGGATCAGCCTCAGATGCTGGCACGTAAAAATGCCTACTTGCAATTTTGTGAAGAAACGGGTATGCAAGCGAGGATATTGCAATTGCCATACAATCGTTTGCGACAAAAAGGTATAGCTGCTTTGCGGAGCTGGGTATCAAAAAATGTGGACTTAGATGGTTTATTTTTTACGACCAATTATCTCTGCATCCTCGGTTTAAAGTCGCTTCGGACTGAAGGCGGGGAACGTTTTGATTTTCCGTTGTTTTCTTTTGACGATCATGAATTGTTCGATATATTGAATCCTAAGATCTCCTGTATCCAACAACCATTGGAGCCCTTGGCAAAAACCTGTGTACGGGTGCTGTTGAAAGAAATAGATCGTGGGATCACCCGTCCTAAAGAATATGTGATTTCGACAAACTTGATCAAAAGATAGCATGGATACCGGAAGCGGAGAGAAATCCGAAATTTGCCCTAATAAAAATAAAGCTTTATTGTAAAAATCATAAGACCTAATATGCGAAAGCTCCGAGTTTTTTTGATTTAATATTCTTTTTTATATCTTTACTAATACGTTTTAGTAGAAATATTTATATATATCCTAAATAATGAAGAAAT
>Ga0213829_1000766_pt1 | contig 26480 bp, 21 predicted proteins | sample MC6MC0896MG_FD_180665 | JGI IMG/M metagenome (GOLD analysis project Ga0213829, IMG submission 180665) | Enriched soil aggregate microbial communities from Iowa State University, Ames, United States - MC6-MC0896-MG | ecosystem: Environmental > Terrestrial > Soil > Unclassified | place: USA: Iowa...
CGCGCGGCCGGCGCCGAGGTGGTCGAGCGCGAGCATCCGCATCTGCGTGGCAAGGGCTATGCCCTGGACTACGGCGTGCGTCAGCTGGCCGCGGCGCCGCCGGAGGTGGTGATCATCATCGACGCCGACTGCCTGTTGAGTGCTGGCTCGATTGAAACTCTGGCGCGTTGCAGCCTCGCCACCGGCCGCCCGGTGCAGGCCCTTGACCTGATGTGCGCGCCTGCCGGGGCCGGGCTCAAGGTGCAAGTCGCCGAGTTCGCCTGGCGAGTAAAGAATCTGGTGCGGCCACGCGGCTGGGCCCGGATCGGGCTGCCATGCCAGTTGATGGGCACCGGCATGGCCTTCGCCTGGGCTGATCTGGCGAAGGCCAATCTGGCCAACGGTCACCTGGTCGAGGACCTGAAGCTGGGCCTGGATTTTTGCCGTGACGGCAAGCCGCCGTTGTTTTGCCCGCAGGCCCAGGTCACCAGCCTGTTCCCCACCAGCGACGACGGCCTCAGCAACCAGCGCACCCGCTGGGAACACGGCCATCTAGGCGTGTTGCTGGCAGAAGGGCCGAAGCTGCTGGGCGCCGCTTTGCTGCAACGCAACGGGCCGTTGTTGGCCATGGCGCTGGACCTGCTGGTGCCACCATTGGCCTTGTTGGTATTGGCCCTGATGGCCATCTTCGTCGTCAGTTGGCTGGCCTTCGCACTGCTCGGCGTGGCGTTTGCCGCAGCCATCGCCAGCCTTGCGCTGGTGCTGATGGGCGCAGCAGTGGTGCTGGCCTGGGCGCGCTTCTCACGCGAGCTGATACCGTTCTCGGTGTTGCTCTATGCGCCATTCTACGCAGCGAAAAAAATCCCCCTGTACGTGGGTTTTTTGCTCAAGCGTCAGGTGGAATGGGTGCGTTCGAAGCGGGACGACAGTCAATGAATGAGCGGCCATGGCAACAACGCTGGGACGCTATCCTCGGCAAGCTGCTGGTGGTTGTCGATGGGGCTGCCGAGCAACAGCTGATTGCGACCCTTGCGGCGCCCGACCAGGCAACGGTGCTGGGCTTCGTCAATGCTCATGCGCTGAATCTGGTGGCTGCCAGCGAGGGCTATTGTGCGTCGTTGAGCGCGGCTGACCTGCTGCTGCGCGATGGCGCCGGCATGGGCCTGCTGTATCGCCAACTGGCACTCGAGCCAGGCCTGAACATGAACGGGACCGACCTGATTCCCAAACTGCTAGCGGCGTACCGGGGCAAACGGGTCGCGCTGTGGGGCACCGAGGAGCCATTCGTGAGCCAGGCCGGTGCTCGCTGTCAGGCGCAGTTTGCAATCGAGCTGGTCTCGGTCGAGCACGGGTTTGCCAACGCTGAACATTACCTTGAGCTCGCCAGGCAGTATCAGCCGCAGTTGATTGTGCTGGGCATGGGCATGCCCAAACAGGAGGCTATCGCAGCGCAACTGGCTGCGGCCGCTGGGCCGTGCCTGATCATTTGTGGCGGCGCCATCCTGGATTTTCTCGGAGGCAAAGTCACCCGCGCGCCGCACTGGGTGCGCCGCTTGAAAGGGGAGTGGGCCTACCGCTTGCTGCGTGAGCCCAGGCGTCTGTTCAAGCGGTATGTGATCGGCAATCCGCTGTTCATGCTGCGTGCTTTGCGCTACCGAAAAGCTGCCGCAAGCGCGGTGCGCACCGCGCCGAAGCGCATCTGAAACGACCTGCTGAGGGTGGTGCCGGACACTGCGAATCTGCCAAAAACCGTCGCCACGATGATTCGCCCCGTCGCCTCTCCGTGGTACTGCTACAGTGATATCAAATGCCCCATAACCCCCCCCGAAACTACGCCGAATTCAATCGTCGGCGTGCGTGCAGCATTGGCTTGGCAGTGTGTTCAGTCAGTTGGTTGTAATACCAAAGTTGTAAGCAGTGATGTATCGCTGCGCTCACATCTGATGAGGTCTGATGATGGTTTTCGAGCCCCGAAGCAGTCGTTCCTTGCTCCAGCGCAGAAGTGGCGTGAGTAACGCCATTCAGGCTGGGCTTGACGGTATCGCGGTGACTGGCATCGCCTGGTACCTGATCGTTGATCAGTTCGGCTACATCACTTCCGACTACGTGATCATGCTGCTGTTGCTGATCGGTGCGCTGGCAGTGATCTATGACCACTACGGTATCTACCGCAGCAACGTCGGCCTGTCGATCAAGGCGTTTCGCTTGTTCAAGGCGTGGTCGGCGACGTTCTGTTTCTTGATGGTGATGGCGTTTCTGACCAAGCAGAGCGAAACCTACTCACGCTTGCTGGTGGGCAAACTGTTCGTCAGCGGCTATTTCCTGCAGCTGTTCCTGCACTACACAGTGCGCGAAGTGCAGAAGCGCTTCATGGCCAATGCGCTGCGTACCGACAATGCGCTGATCATCGGCACGGGCGATCTTGCCAACTTTCTTTACCTGAAGATCAGCAACAACCCCTGGTTTGGCGAGCGTGTGGTGGGCTGCGTGTGGATCGACAAGCCCGACGAGCAAAGCCGCGTCGCCGGTGACGGCAAACCGCCCGTGTTGGGGCACATCTCCGAGCTCGATGGGCTGGTAGCCAAGCATGCGATCCGCACGGTGTATCTGGTGACGCCGCTGGGCGGCTCGGAGGTCATCAACGACGTCTACCTGAAGCTGCTCGACAAGTGCATTGCGGTCAACTGGGTGCCCGATATCTTCTCGCTGCGGCTGATCAACCACAGCGTGCGGGAAATCGCCGGGATCCCGGTGTTGACTCTTTCGGAGACCCCACTGACCGGCATGAGCCTGTTTCTCAAGAACCTGGAAGACCGCGTGCTGGCCGCGTTGATCTTGCTCTGTGCTTCGCCGGTGCTGCTGCTGATCGCCCTGGCGATCAAGATCGACAGCCCGGGGCCGGTGTTCTTCCGCCAGGAACGCATGGGCTGGACCGGCGAATCGTTCCGCATCTGGAAATTTCGCAGCATGCACATCCACCCGCTGGAAAACGGCGTGGTCAAGCAGGCGCAGAAAAACGACCCGCGGATTACCAAGGTTGGCGCCTTTATCCGGCGTACCAGCCTGGATGAGTTGCCACAGCTGTTCAATGTGCTGACTGGTGAAATGTCGCTGGTTGGCCCACGGCCGCATGCGCTGCATCACGACACGCTGTATTCGCAAGACATCGTCGATTACTTCGCCCGCCACAACATCAAGCCGGGGATGACCGGGCTGGCCCAGGTCCGTGGCTTCAGGGGCGAAACCAAGGACATCGGCCAGATGATCCAGCGGGTCGACTCGGACATCGAGTACATCAACAACTGGTCGTTGTGGCTGGACTTCGTGATCCTGGTGCGCACGCTCAATGCGTTCACCGGCAAACAGGCGTACTGAGCCGGCTCACACATCCAATGCCAGCGGGTGGAGCGCGCGAAACGCCTGCGCTTCTTCCACCAGCCAGTCATGCACGGCACGCGCGCCCGGCTGGTTCAAGCCGCCGGGCGGGTAATGCAGCACGTAGCGCTTGTGGTTGGCCAGCGCTACGCCGAACGGCACGATCAGCGCGCCGCGCTCGAGCTCATCATTGAGCAAGGTGCGCCGCGCAATCGCCACGCCGACCCCGGCAATGGCGGCTTCGATAGTCAGGTGATTGCGGTTGAAGGTGTGCCCGCGGCGCACATCCAACTCACCGGCACCAATGCCCTGCAGATAAAACTCCCACTCAGCGTACTCCGAACTGCCGCGCCAGGCGGTCATGTCGTGCAGCAATGGGTAATGCACCAGGTCAGCCGGCCCGTGCAGCGGCGGCCGGCCACGGAGCAGGGCAGGTGAGCACACCGGGAATATCTGCTCGTCGAGCAGCGGCGTCGACAGCATGCCCGGATAGCTGCCGTCATTGAGGTCGATTGCCAGGTCGAAATCATCCGGGTGCAGGGCCTGGTTGCTGTCTTCGGCCACCAGCCGCAGCTCAAGGTCCGGGTAGCGCTGTTGAAAGCGCGGCAGGCGCGGGGTTAGCCACTTGGCCAGAAATGACGGGATCGAGCGCAGGCGCAAGGTGCCACGAATATCGCCGGCGTCCAGCCGCAGCAACTCCGCTTCGATGCTGCCGTAGGCTTCGGCGACCGTCAGCGCCAGGCGCTGGCCTTCGGCGCAAAGCTCGACACCACGGGCCTTGCGCAGGAACAAACGGTAGCCCAGATGCTCTTCGAGCTGGCGCATCTGTTGGCTGACCGCGCCGGGCGTGATGTGCAGTTCCTCGGCGCAGCGGGTGAACGACAAGTGCCGCGCCGCACAGGAAAACACATGCAGCCAGACATATAACTGGCCAGTAATTTGCCTTCTCATCGTTTAGTCCTGCTAAAGGCTAGCTTAGAAACTTTCGTTGGTCATTGCCGTGGCGGCGCGGCAGTATCGCCCAACTTGGCAACACCGTTCAATTTTTCCAGAGAGCCGTGCGCAGGTGTTCAAGGCCGCCGCGGTCAGGCATTAGCATGGCTATCAGTGTTTTCGACCTTTTCAAGATTGGCATCGGCCCCTCCAGCTCCCACACCGTAGGGCCGATGCGCGCCGCCGCAACCTTCGCCCAGGCGCTGCGCGAGCGCGGGCTACTGGCTCAGGTACAACGGGTCGAGGTGCGCCTGTATGGTTCGCTGTCCGCCACCGGCGTCGGCCATGCGACTGATCGCGCCTGCCTGCTGGGGTTGATGGGGCAGTGGCCCGACCAGATCGATCCGCACAGTATCGAGCCGCGTATCGCCCAGCTGCTGCAGGAGCGCTGCCTGATGCTCGACGGCCGCCAGCCGGTCGACTTCGACTACGGCCGCGACATGCTCCTGCTGGACGAAAGCCTGGCGTACCACCCCAATGCCATGACGCTCAATGCCGAGGGCGAGCAGGGCTGCCTGTTCAGCCAGACCTATTACTCGGTCGGTGGCGGCTTCATCGTCGAGCAAGCCGAGATCGATGCGCCACAGAGCAGCGCCGAGGTCAAGCTGCCTTACGAGTTTTCCAGCGCTGCCGAACTGCTCAGCCTGTGCAAACAGCACGGCCTCAGCGTCAGCCAACTGATGATGGCCAACGAGCGCGCCTGGCGCAGTGAAGATGACATCCGCGCTGGGCTGCTGAAAATCTGGGCCGCGATGCGCGAGTGCGTGGCCAACGGCATGCGCAATGACGGCATCCTGCCCGGTGGGCTCAACGTCAAGCGCCGTGCCGCGCGGCTGCACCGCAGCCTGCAGGAGGTGGGCAAGCCCAACGTGATCGGCTCGACCTTGAGCGCGATGGAGTGGGTCAATCTGTTTGCCCTGGCGGTCAATGAAGAGAACGCCGCTGGCGGGCGCATGGTCACCGCGCCTACCAACGGCGCCGCCGGCATCATCCCCGCCGTGTTGCACTACTACATGAAGTTCAACCCCAGCGCCTGCGACGACGATGTCGTGGCGTTTCTGCTGGCGGCGGCGGCAGTGGGCATTCTGTGCAAGAAAAACGCGTCTATTTCCGGCGCCGAAGTGGGCTGCCAGGGGGAGGTCGGTTCGGCCTGTTCAATGGCCGCCGCGGGCCTGGCCGAGGTGCTCGGCGCGACCGCACCGCAGCTGGAAAACGCCGCCGAAATTGCCCTTGAACACAACCTCGGGCTGACCTGCGACCCGGTCGGCGGGCTGGTGCAGATCCCCTGCATCGAGCGCAACGCGATTGCCGCCGTCAAGGCCATCAACGCAGTGCAGATGGCCCTGCGCGGCGACGGCGAGCACTTCATCTCCCTCGACCGGGTGATTCGCACCATGCGCGACACCGGCGCCGACATGCACGCCAACTACAAGGAAACCTCACGCGGCGGCCTCGCCGTTGCGTACGTCGAGTGCTGACCCGTACTCGACGGGGCTGAATGCGCATCTGCCAAGGCAGCGTGCATTCAGCTCCAAGGCACTACCCGCTGTATCAGCGACAAAAATAACTACAAGGCGATATCTGATGACCGATGTACATAGCACCACGACTGTTCGTGCGGATGCGGCCGTTGCGGCTGCGGCGGTGGATGCAACCCGCTGGAACCGCCATGACACCACCTGGGCTCTGGGCCTGTATGGCACGGCGATTGGCGCCGGAACGTTGTTCCTGCCAATCAACGCTGGGGTCGGCGGCTTCTGGCCGTTGATGATCCTCGCGCTGCTGGCGTTGCCGATGACCTTCTATGCACATCGGGCCTTGACCCGCTTTGTCCTGTCCGGTCGCAAGAACGGCAACGAGGACATCACCGAGGTGGTCGAGGAACACTTCGGCACCGGCGCCGGCAAGCTGATCACCTTGCTGTACTTTCTGGCGATTTTCCCGATCCTGCTGGTGTACAGCGTTGCCCTGACCAATACCCTGAGCAGTTTTCTCGAGCATCAGTTGCACGTGACGGCTCCGCCGCGTGTGCTGCTGTCGTTGCTGCTGATCTGCGGTCTGATGGTGATCGTGCGCTGTGGCCAACAGATGATCGTCAAGGCCATGAGCATCCTGGTCTATCCCTTCGTCGCCTCACTGTTGCTGCTGGCCCTGAGCCTGATCCCGAACTGGAACGGCGCCTTCCTCGCCCAGGCCAGTGAAGGCATCAGCGTCAACAAATTGCTGCTGACGTTGTGGCTGGCGATCCCGGTCATGGTCTTCTCGTTCAACCACTCGCCGATCATCTCGGCCTTTGCCGTCGACCAAAAGCACCGTTATGGCGCCGACGCTGACCGCAAGAGCGGCCGCACGCTGGCAACCGCGCACGTGATGATGGTGCTGACGGTGATGTTCTTCTGCTTCAGTTGCGTGCTGGCGTTGAGCCCGGCCGACCTGGCGGCCGCCAAGGAGCAGAACATCTCGGTGTTGTCGTACCTGGCCAACCACTTCCAGACCCCGGTGATCGCGTTCGTGGCACCGCTGATTGCCCTGGTGGCAATCACCAAGTCGTTCCTCGGCCACTACATCGGCGCTAGCGAGGGCTTCCAGGGCATGATCGTAAAGAGCCTGCGCGGGCGCGGCAAAGCCTGGCCGGCCAAGCGTCTGGAGCGGGTTACCGCGCTGTTCATGGTGCTGACGTGCTGGGCGGTCGCCACCCTCAACCCGAGCATCCTGCGCCTGATCGAAAGCATGGGCGGCCCGGTGATTGCCTGCCTGCTGTTTCTGATGCCGATGTACGCCGTACGCAAGGTGCCGGCGCTGCGCAAGTACTCGGGCAAGCTGTCCAATGTGTTCGTTACCTTGATCGGTTTGATCACCTTGTCGGCGATCTTCTACAGCTTCTTCGCCTGACCCAGCTCAACCCCGCGCCGATTCGGCGCGGGCCTGCATCCGTGGGCTCAGCCCAGTACTTCGCGCAGCCGATGCCAGAGCATGCCCGCTGCCAGCAGCGGCGAGCGCAGGGCCTTGCCGCCCGGGAAGGTCAGGTGCGGCACCGCACTGAAAACATCCAGGCCCTGGCTGTGGCCGACGGCGATGCCTTCGGCCAGCAGCTTGGCAGTCCAGTGCGTCACGTTCAGGCCATGCCCGGAATAGCCCTGGGCATAGTAGACGTTGGGGTATTGGCTCAAGCGGCCCACCTGCGGGAAGCGGTTGGCGGTGATGCCGATCATGCCGCCCCATTGATAGTCGATGCGTACATCGGCCAGTTGCGGGAACACCTTGCGCACCTTGGGCAGCATGTAGGCGGCGATGTCTTTCGGATCGCGGCCCGAATAATGGCAGGCACCGCCAAACAGCAGGCGGTTGTCGGCGGTCAGGCGGTAGTAATCAAGGCCGACCTTCTGGTCACACAAAGCCATGTTCTGCGGAATCAACGCCTGTGCCACCTGTTCAGGCAGTCGCTCGGTCGCCACCACGTAGCTGCCAGCGGGCAGCACCTTGCCGCTCAGGCGCGGCTCGAGTTCGTCCAGGTGCGCATTGCAGCCAAGCACAAGGCTCTGCGCGCGCACCTTGCCGTGGGCGCAGTGCAGGGTCACGCTCGGGCCATGCTCGATGCGCAGCACCGGGCTTTGTTCAAAGATACGCACGCCCAACTTTGCCGCAGCGCGCGCTTCGCCCTGGACCAGGTCGAGCGGGTGCAGATGGCCTGAACCCATGTCGATCAGCCCGCCTGCGTACTGCTCGCTGGCGACCACTTCACCGAGGTGTGCCGCATCAACCAGGCGCGTGGCATGGCGGTAACCGAGCTCGGCCAGTTGCGCTTGCTCGTCCTTGAACGCGGCAAACTGGGCGCGCGTGTTGGCCAGCTCGCAGAAGCCCCAGCGCAGGTCACAGTCGATGGCGTACTGGGTAATGCGCTGGCGCACCAGCTCGACCGAGTCGATCCCGGCCTGTTGCAGATATCGCACGCCGTCCTGGCCGACATAGCGGGCAAAACCGCTGACATCATGGCCGATGCCGCGAATCAGCTGGCCACCGTTGCGCCCGCTCGCGCCCCAGCCGATGCGCCGGGCTTCGAGGAGGATCACCGACAAACCGCGCTCGGCCAGTTCCAGCGCAGTATTGACCCCGGTCAGGCCGCCACCGACCACGCAGACGTCGGCGCTCAGTTGTTCTTGCAGCGCAGGGTAGGGCGCGCTGCTGCGCGCCGTGGCGGCGTAGTACGAGGCAGCGTGTTGGCTCTCTAATGACATGGCACAGGCTCGGCTCAGCGGTTGGATTTGATCTTGCTCCAGGAACGGGTCATGACCCGCATGATTTTCGGGCTCGGTGTGCTCGATACATAGAGCTTGTCGAGCACCTCTTGCGGCGGGTAGATCTCGGGATTGTTGACCAGCGCCGGATCCATGTGCGCCTTGGCCGCGAGGTTGGCGTTGGCATAACCGACGGTGGTGCTGACTTTGGCGATTACCTCAGGGTCGAGCAGGTAATTGATGAAGGCCAGGGCCTGTTCAGGGTTGCTGGCGTCCTTGGGAATGGCCAGCAGGTCGAACCACAGATTGCTGCCTTCCTTGGGAATGCTGTAGGCGATTTTTACGTCGTTTTTCGCCTCAACCGCGCGATTGGCCGCCTGGAATACGTCGCCCGAGTAACCGAAAGCGATGCAGACATCGCCATTGGCCAGGTCGGAAACGTACTTGGAGGAGTGGAAGTAGGTAATGTACGGCCGTATTTCCACCAGCTTGGCTTCGGCCTTCTTGTAATCGGCTTCGTTTTCGCTGCGCGGGTTCATGCCCAGGTAGTTAAGCATGGCCGGGAACAGTTCATCCGGCGAGTCCATGAAGGCTACGCCGCATTTTTGCAGTTTCTTCAGGTTTTCTGGCTCGAACAGCACTGCCCACGAATCGATCTTGTCGATGCCCAGCGCCGCCTTGACCTTGTCGACGTTGTAGCCGATGCCGTTGGTGCCCCACAGGTACGGCACTGCGTATTTATTGCCGGGGTCGTTCTGCTCCAGCTGCTTGAGCAGCTTGGGGTCGAGGTTGCTGAAGTTCGGCAGCTTGCTGCGGTCCAGCGGCAGGAAGGCGCCGGCCTTGGCCTGGCGGGCCAGGAAGTGGTTGGACGGCACCACCACGTCGTAGCCAGTGCGCCCGGCGAGCAACTTGCCCTCCAGGGTTTCGTTGGAGTCGAACACGTCATAGATCACTTTGATGCCGCTGCTGGCCTGGAAGTCGGCCAGGGTGGTTTCACCTATATAGTCGGTCCAGTTGTACACGCTGACGCTCGGCTGGGCCTGAGCGGCGGCGCCGAACATCAGGGCGAATGCTGCGGGGATCACGGACTGCAAATGACGCATGTCGACACCTCTCTGGTTTTATTCTGGGTCGTGATGTTGCATAAGGCGGGGCGCTCGGCGCCCCGCAGATGATCAGACACTCATCATCAGGAATTCGCGCTCCCACGAACTGATCACCCGTTTGAAGTTCTCGTGCTCAGCGCGCTTCACCGCGACATAACCCTGGACGAACTGCTTGCCCAGGTAGTCCTGGATGATTTCGCATTCCTCCATGTGCTGCAGTGCGTCTTCGATGGTGATCGGCAGGCGCAGGCTGCGTCGCTCATAGGCGCGGCCTTGCACTGCAGCGCTCGGCTCGATCTTGCCAACCATGCCCAGGTAGCCGCAGAGTAAACTCGCAGCAATGGCCAGGTAAGGGTTGGCATCGGCGCCCGGCAGGCGGTTCTCGACGCGCATGGCCTCGGGGCTTGAGGTCGGTACGCGCAGTCCGGCGGTGCGGTTTTCTTCACCCCACTCGACGTTGACCGGGGCCGAGGTGTCCGGCAGGAAGCGGCGGAACGAGTTGACGTTCGGCGCGAACATCGGCAACACCTTGGGGATGTACTTCTGCAGGCCACCGATGTGGTGCAGGAACAGCTCGCTCATGCTGCCGTCGTCATTGGCGAAGATCGGCTTGCCGGTGGCGATATCGACCACGCTCTGGTGCAGGTGCATGGCGCTGCCGGGCTCATCGGTGATCGGCTTGGCCATGAACGTTGCGGCGACGTTGTGCTTGAGCGCGGCCTCGCGCATGGTCCGTTTGAACACGGTGATCTGGTCGGCCAGGTCCAGCGCGTCGCCGTGGCGGAAGTTGATCTCCATCTGCGCCGGGCCGTCTTCGTGGATCAGCGTGTCGAGGTCCAGGCACTGGATCTCGCACCAGTCGTAGACGTCCTCGAACAGCGGGTCGAATTCGTTGGCGGCATCGATCGAGAACGACTGACGGCCACTTTCAGCGCGCCCGGAGCGGCCCATCGGCACTTGCAGAGGCAAGTCCGGGTCTTCGCAGCGCTTGGTCAGGTAGAACTCCATCTCCGGCGCGACGATTGGCTGCCAGCCCTTGTCGGCGTAGAGCTTGAGGACTTTTTTGAGAACGTTGCGCGGCGACAGCTCGATCGGGTTGCCTTGTTTGTCGAAGGTGTCGTGGATGACGATGGCGGTGGGTTCGATGGCCCACGGGATCTGGTACACCGCCGACGGGTCGGGGCGGCAGATCATGTCGATGTCGGCCGGGTCGAGCAGGTCGTAGTAGATGTCGTCGTCGACATAGTCGCCGGTGACGGTCTGCAGCAGCACGCTTTCAGGCAGGCGCATGCCGCGCTCATGGAGGAACTTGGCCGTGGGTGCAATCTTGCCGCGGGCGATGCCGGTCAGGTCACTGATCACGCATTCGACTTCGGTGATGCGGTGTTCTTTCAGCCAGGTGGAAAGCTGATCGAAGGGGGCGTTCATACAGACCTCTTGGTTGGGTTTTGATCGCGCCACGCGAAGGGATCTTCCCAGTCGCTGCGCTGGAGGCTATCTTGGGCGCAGCCCGCAGGGTTGATCTATCCACTTCTTTCGCCAGCAAATGCACCAAAATAGTGCATACAGGATGCCGCGTGACCAGCGCCAACGGCTTGCAAGTTCAGGCTTTCCAGACCAGTGATGTCAGTGAACAGGTGCGCACAACGCCCGGCTGGCAGCAGCAATACCGGCAAATGTCGCCGGGGTTGTTCAATGGCCAGTTGCGCAGCCTGGAACTAGAGGGCGTTGAAGTCTACGAAGAGCGGCTCAATACCCGCGTCGAGCAGTTTTTCAGCGCGCCCAGTGGCTCGTTGACGTTCTGTTTTGACCGCAGTGAGAACAGCCTGTACCTGCTCAATGAAGACAGCCGCAATATCTGGATCACGCCCGAGAACTATCAGGAAGTGGCGGTGGTGTTCAGCCGCGACTTTCTCCAGCGCCATGGGCTGGATGTCGCCCGCCTGGAAGGCTTGTTCATGACCCCGCTGGACTCGGTGCAGAACAACCTGTTCGGCAGCTGGCTGAGCGCGACCCTGACCCGGCTGGGCGAGGCTGATAGCCCATTGCAGGGCAGGGCGTTGGGCGAACAGCTGCTCGAGGATTGCCTGTTCATTCTCGACAATGCCAGCCAACGCCTGCAGGGCGATGCTCATGGCCGGCGTAGCGAGGCGCGCGCGGTCATGCGCCGGGTCAGCGACTGGGCCGCCGATTGCCCCGACGAAACACTCAACCTCGTCGAGCTGGCCGAAGTTGCCGGGGTGTCTGTGCGCCAGTTGCAGCAGATCTTCAAGGCCTTCACCGCCATGCCGCCTGCGCACTGGCTGCGCCTGCGCCGCTTGAACGGCGCCCGCCGTGACTTGTTGCGTGGCGCTGGGGCGACCGTGGCCGAGGTGGCCATGCAGTGGTCGTTCTGGCACCTGGGGCGCTTCTCGGAAAGTTACCGGCAACTGTTTGGCGAGCTGCCCAGCGAGACGCTGAAGCGGGCCAGGTAGCCCGGTACAGTTCTGCAGATCAGAGCCATTGCTGGTATCGTGCGCGGCAGTAATGTACCGAGGTCCTGATGTTTTATCTGCCCCTGACCAGCGAACAGGCCGACGGCCTGGCCAGTCAACACGCCAGCGAGTTCTTTGTGCAGGCCAGCCTGCTGGAAAGCGCTGCGGTGCTGTTTATCCAGAATGTGCCGCGCCAGCAGGGTGCGCCTTCGGTCGAAGCGCAGCAGCGGCGCTTTGCCGAGATCGTGCGGATTGCCGATGAGGTTGAGGCGGCGGCGCCTTCGCGCTTCCAGCAGCAGGTCGCCAGCCGTTTTGACGCAGAAGTGTTCGCCATGGGCCTGGTCATGCTCGGCGAGAACGGCATCGGCCTGCTGGCGGCCGAGCAGCCGGTCGATGTTGCCGACCTGCGCGACAGCGAAGGTGGCTGGAGCTTTACCTTTGCCGATGCCTATCGCGAGCAGGTAACGCCGTTGCGACCGGTCAGCTTGCCGTCGTTGCCGAGCAATCTGCGCCTGAGTGACCAGCAGAACCGCTTGCTGCGCGAGTTTCTCTCGGGGGTTGACGAGTCGGTGGCGGTGCAGGGTTTTGCCGGCACCGGCAAGACTTTCCTGATCAACCAGTTCGCCCGTTTGCTCGACCCGCAGCGGACCTTGCTGCTGGCCATGACCGAAGGCCAGCTACGCGCCCTGCAGGCGCGGATCAAGGACGCCTCGGCGTTTACCGCGCGCACTTTTGGCCAGTTGGCCGATGAAATTCTTGACCGCGACCTGACCAGCAACGGCTGGCGCCTGCGCGACGTCTACCGCAGCAAACTGTCGTGGCGCCCGCAGGAGGCGCAAGTCGTACAGTGGCTGGCAGTGCCGGACATCGGCCCGTTGGCGGCGCGCGAAGTGGTCGCCCTGTGCATTAAGGCGGTACGCAGCTTCTGCCGCAGCGCAGACACCGCCATCGAACTGCATCATTTGCCGTGGATGGGCCACGGCTTTTCGCCGTTGGATCAGGAGGTGCTGCTGGAAAAGGCGCGCCTGTACTGGCAACAGCTGATCCGCCCCTCGGCGCGCGAGATTCAGCTGCCGGTGCGCGATTATCACCGGGTCAAGCTGCTGTCGCTGACGCTGGAAGTGATCGACAGCCAGTTCAGCCATGTCATCGTCGATGAAGCCCACGAACTGTCGGCGCCCATGCTCGCCGTGCTCGACCGCAGCCCGCAGGCGATCATTACCCTGGGCGACGACCTGCAGAACCTCAACGGCCTCAGCCCGCACCACGGCAAGTTCATCCGCCAGCGCTGCATCGATCACTCGCTGCGTGCCGGGCCAGCCATGGAGGGCGTGCTGAACCCGCTGATCCTGGCCCACCCGGCCGCAGTGCAGGCGGCCTTTACCGGCAGCGCCGAGCACTACACCCGGGTCAGTTTCTTCGACACGGTGACGGTGCCCGAGCAACCTACGGCGCTGCTGGTGGATGACGAATGGGGTCTGTTCGGCTGGTTCCAGCGCCTGACCCATCAGGGCGTACCGTTTGTTTTGCTCAAAGGTGCGCGCAAGGAGTTCGAGCTGTTTGTCGAAGACTGCATCGAGTTGTACCGCTACGGCACGCGCCCGCGGCACAACATGCTGTTCCGCTATGCCAGCTGGCAGGCGCTGGAACAGGACAAGGGCGACGACAAGGCCTTTGCTGCTGTGGCCAACCTGCTGCGCAGGGGCTACACGCCGGAAGATTTCGCCAAGGCCAAGAGCCGTTATCGCTGGGACAAGGCGCCCAAGCTGTTCCTGGCCAGGGTGCGCGACGTGAAGAACATGGAGTTCGCCCGGGTCATGGTCTCGCCAGAGCTGATGGTCGCGCCTGCCGCCGCCGGTAACCGCAATGAGCGAGCGCGCATGCTCGCGGGGCTGTACACCGCCTGTTCGCGGGCCAGGCATGAGCTGATTGTGCCGGGTGGCATGCTCGACTGGGTGCAGGACCAGGTGCGCGATAACTAACTGGCAAAAAAAGGGGCAAGCCGCACAAGCGACTTGCCCCTTTTGCTTAGGCTGCTGTCAGTTGCGATCCAGCCACACCGTCTGCACGTTGCAGAACTCGCGCACACCGAAGTGCGACAGCTCACGGCCAAAGCCGCTCTTCTTCACGCCGCCGAACGCTACCCGCGGGTCAGAAGCGCAGTAGCCGTTGATGAACACCGCACCGGTATCCAGCGCCGAGGTCATCCGCTCAGCCAGCTCGAGGTTGGCGGTGTAGATGGTCGAGGCCAGACCAAACTCGCTGTCGTTGGCCAGTTCCACGGCGTGGTCGGCGTCACGGGCGCTGATGATCGCTGCCACCGGGCCAAACAACTCCTGCTTGAACGCGGTCATTTGCGGGGTAACGCCGGCAAATACGGTCGGCTCGTAGAAGTTGCCGACGCCCTCAGCCTTCTTGCCACCCAGCAGCAGCACCGCGCCTTCAGCCAAGGTTGCCTGCACCTGGCCGTCAAGCTCGTCGCGCAGGTCATAGCGGGCCATCGGGCCGATGTAGGTGTCAGCCTCAAGCGGGTTGCCGACCTTGAGCTGACGCGTGGCTTCGACGAACTTCGCGGTAAACGCCTCGGCGATGCTTTCTTCGACGATCAGGCGCTTGGCTGCTGCACAGACCTGGCCGGTGTTCTGATAGCGGCCGATCACCGCTGCCTTGACCGCTGCATCGAGGTCGGCGTCCGCCAGTACGATGAACGGATCGGAACCGCCCAGTTCCAGTACGCATTTCTTCAGCGCAGCACCGGCTTGAGCACCAATCGCCATGCCGGCGCGGACGCTGCCGGTCAGGGTCACGGCGGCAATACGCGGGTCATTGATCGCCCGGGTCACGCCGTCCGGGGTGACGTTGAGCACTTCGAAGATGCCTGCTGGCAGGCCAGCCTGGTTGATCACGTCGAGCAGCAGATAGGCGCTGCCCATGACGTTCGGGGCATGCTTGAGCACATAGGTATTGCCCGCCAGCAGTGCCGGGACCGCGCCGCGCAGCACTTGCCAGAGCGGGAAGTTCCACGGCATCACGGCCAGAATCGGCCCCAACGGGCGGTATTCGATGCGCGCGGTGGCGATTTGCGTAGGCTCGGCAGCCAGCATCGCCGGACCGTGCTCGGCGTACCATTGGCACAGGCCAACGCACTTGGTCACTTCGCCACGTGCCTGGCTGATCGGCTTGCCGATTTCGCGGCTGATCATCACCGCCAACGCTTCGTGATTGGCCTGCAGAGCATCGGCCAGGGCGTTCAGATACTCGCTGCGCTGCCCCAGTGACACCTGGCGCCATTGGTTGAAGCCAACCTTGGCACGTTGCAGCGCCGCTTCCTGTGCGGCGTCGGTGTCGAACGGATAGTGGCCGATCTGCTCACCGCTGAACGGGTCGACAGAGATGGCGTGGGTCAGGCTGCTGATCTCGCTCATGGCGGAGGTCCTCGTTGTTATAAGTTGACGAAGCTCAGACTAGTGGCGTGCAACCGTATTGAAAACTGAATAATAATGAGCGCAACGTTCACGTTTGGAGAATGACTGTGGATCTGGTGCAACTGGAAATTTTCAAGGCAGTGGCAGAGCACGGCAGCATCAGCGCCGCTGCCCAGCAGATTCACCGCGTGCCGTCGAACCTCACCACGCGGATCAAGCAGCTTGAGGAAGACCTCGGTGTCGAGCTGTTCATCCGCGAGAAAAGCCGCCTGCGCCTGTCACCGGCGGGCTGGAATTTTCTCGAGTACACCCGGCGCATTCTCGACCTGGTCCACGAAGCGCGGCTGACCGTGGCCGGCGAAGATCCGCAGGGCACGTTCGCCCTGGGTTCGCTGGAAAGCACCGCCGCCGTGCGCATCCCGGCCTTGCTGGCCAGTTATAACCAGCGCTTTCCCAAGGTCGATCTGGACCTGTCGACCGGGCCCTCGGGGACCATGCTCGAAGGTGTGCTGTCCGGCCGCCTGGTCGCAGCCTTCGTCGATGGCCCGGTACTGCACCCAACGCTGGAAGGCATGGCCGTGTTCGATGAAGAGATGGTAGTGATTGCGCCACTCAACCATGCCGCAATCAGCCGCGCCCGCGACGTCAACGGCGAGAGCATCTACGCCTTTCGCGCCAACTGCTCGTACCGCCATCATTTCGAGAACTGGTTTGTCCAGGATCAGGCCGTGCCCGGCAAAATCCATGAGATGGAGTCCTATCACGGCATGCTTGCGTGCGTCAGTGCTGGTGCCGGCCTGGCGTTGATGCCGCGCAGCATGCTCGACAGCATGCCGGGCTTGAGCACGGTCAGCGTTTGGCCGTTGTCGGAAGACTTTCGGTACTTGCAGACCTGGCTGGTGTGGCGGCGCGGTACTGTGTCGCGCAGCTTGAGTATGTTTATCAAGCTGCTGGAGGAGCGGCGGGTGCTGGCAAGCGTTGCCTAGTGTTTATCCCGGCTGGGCACATCACCCGGCCGGTCGATATCCAGCAACACCCCAGGATCACCCAATTCAATATTGCGCACCGCCTGCGGATTGCCCAGCAGCACGCTGCGGGCGCCTTCATCGCCGGTCAGGGAGCACAACTGCGGCCACCAGGCGCGACCGAACAGCACCGGGTGGCCGGGCTTGCCTTGATACGTCGGGCGGATGATCAGGCGACGGTCCGCCTTGGCCAGCAGCGCGGCGAGGGTGGCGGGCTGGATGAACGGCATGTCACCCAGCATCACCAGCAAGCCCTGAGCATTGGACGCGGTACTGATCTGCGCGACGCTGCTAGCGATGCTGTGGCCAAGGCCAAGCCGGCTGCTGCTCGATTGCAGGATGCGCACGTTATCAGCAAGGCCGACCGGGGCAGGGTCGTCGTCACGCAGCGCCAGCCAGACTTCGCCCAACTGCGCGCACGGCAGTTGCAGGCTGGCCTGCAGCAGGGTCTGGCCGCTGCTCAGCAGGTGCTGGCGTTTGTCACTGCCAAACCGGCGGCTATGGCCGGCGGCGAGTACCAGAGCGGTTACGGTACATGGCATCCTGAGGGTGTCCCGTGGCAAATGAGGAATCGGTCTGGCCGCTAGACTACCTTAACCCCAGCATCACTGGCGCACGCAAGGCGGTACGCCATCACCCGGCAGGCTCGGGTATGATGCCAACCCCTATCGTTGCCAGAGGCCCGCCACCATGACCTTGAACGCTGAACAGATCGGCGAATACCGTGCATTTGCCGAGCAGTTGGCGCAGGCCGCTGCGGCTGCGATCCAGCCGTATTTTCGCGCCAACCTGGCGGTCGAGGACAAGGGCGGGCGCCTGTACGACCCGGTGACCGTGGCCGACAAGGCCGCCGAAGACGCCATGCGCTCGCTGATTCAGGAACGCTATCCAAGCCACGGCATCCTTGGTGAAGAGCAGGGCGTGGCGGTTGGCAGCAGCCCGCTGACCTGGGTGCTTGATCCGATCGATGGCACCCGCGCCTTCATCACCGGGCTGCCGCTGTGGGGCACGTTGATCGCGCTCAACGACGGCACCAAGCCGGTGGTCGGGGTGATGAACCAGCCGTTTACCGGCGAGCGCTTCATCGGTACCCCAGAGGGAGCCTGGCTCGGCAGCACGCCGCTGAAGACCCGTGCCTGCAGCGATTTGGCCTCAGCCACCCTGATGTGCACCACGCCGGACATGTTCGATAGCGAGGCGCGCAAGGCCGCCTTTGAAGCCGTTGCCGGCCAGGCGCGGCTGATGCGCTACGGCGGCGACTGCTACGCCTATTGCATGCTCGCCAGTGGCTTTGTCGATGTGATCGTCGAGGCCAGCCTGCAGCCGTATGACGTGCAGGCGTTGATGCCGATCATCGAAGGGGCGGGCGGGGTGATCACCGCCTGGGATGGCAGCTCGGCGCAGAACGGCGGCTGTGTGGTGGCCTGCGGTGACCCTGCGTTGCATGCGCAAATGATCGAGTTGCTGCGTCACGCCATGTGACCGGCTGAGCCCCTGCAATACCGTTGCGCAGGCCTGGCTGGCCTGCGCAACTGCACTTTTTCGCCATTTCGCGCTCTATGTCTGGTCAGGCAGAGCCGATCCCCGGCCCCGTCGTTGATCAAGACCCCGGTGCCGATGCTTGTCCCCGTACTGCGAACCTGCCCCCGCCTGCTGCTGGCCGGCGCCCTGACCCTGCTGTGCGCGTGCACCGAGCAACAGGGCCGCGATATTGTCAGCCAGTTCAGTGATGGCAAACCCAGCGAGCTGTTCCAGACCAGCGTCGACCGCATGGCCACCCTGGCGATGCGCGACAACCTGCAAAGCCTGTACCTGCTGATGAACAAGCTGTACGCGCGCAATCCCAACCAGTGGAAGCAGTCCGGCTACCTTGACGCCGCTACCGCCGAGCGGCAGATCCGCCTGGCCATCGAGCAACGCCAGCCGCTGCCGCAGCTCGGTCAGCGGCGCGATCTGGCAGCCCTCAGCTACGCCTTGAGCCCGGAATTCCGCGGCGATCGGGTTGGCGCCTTCATCTATGCCATCGGCAGTATGCTGATCACCGCCCACGGCGGACGCAGCGAGTTCTACATGACCGATGCGATCGACCCGCTGTTCGTCAACAACGCCGCGCGCAACATCGAAAAAGCCACCTGGATGCTCAGCCAGCGTCAGGACGCCAATGGCGTACTGTTGCTGTTCTCCAACGAGATTTCCGAAGAGGGCAGCAACCTCAGCTTCGCGGTCGAGTTCGGCAAGATCGTCGCCCGGCTCGACCTGTTGGCGCAGATGCTCGATGAACGCTACCGGCGGATTGGCTTGAACTACGCGCAGAGCTTGTTGCTGATGAACTTCCTGCCAGTGCAATAGGCCGCGCTAGAGCAATGCCTTGATCGCCTGGCGATAGCGCGGGCCGGCCAGGCTCATGCTGTTGTTATGGCTGGCACCAGGCACCAGCAGCAGGGTCTTGGGCTGCTGCGCGGCCTCGTACAATTGCTGGCTGAAGCGTGGCGGCACGTAGCGGTCGTCTTGGCCGTGCACCAGCAGTACCGGCATGCCGACCTGGTCGATCTTGTCGATCGAATCGAATTTTTGCGACAGCAGCCAGCGCACTGGCAGGGCGGTATCGGCTACCACTGCCGCAACATCGCCGAGCGAAGTGAAGGTCGATTCCAGGATCAAACCGCGCGCGGCGCTCGGGCTGCCGTCTTTTTGCGCCTGGCGGCTCAGCTCGGCCGCAAGCTCCACAGCCACCGCGCCGCCGAGCGAGTGACCGAAGATCAGCCGCTTGTTGCGGTCCGGTTGCAGCTGGGCAAAGCGCTCCCAGGCCACCTGCGCATCTTCATAGACGGTCGCCTCAGACGGCAGGTCGCCGCGGCTCTGGCCGAAACCGCGGTAGTCCACGGCCAGCACCGAGTAACCCATGGCATGCAGTTGCTCGATGCGAAACAGCTGGCCGGTGAGGTTCCAGCGCACGCCGTGCAGGTAGAGGATGGCCGGTGCGTCGGCGCGCTGGGCTGGCCACCACCAGGCATGCAGGCTCTGGTTGGCGGTGAAGGTGCGCGGGCGCAGGTCGAGTTCCTGCACACCTGCGGGCAAGCCACGGAACCAGCTGGCCTGGCCGGGCTCGATGCGAAACACCAGCTCGCGCTCCTTGTGTTGCAGTACGCTGCAGCCGGCCGGCAGGCCGATCAGGAGCACGGCCATGCACAGCCAGCTGAGCCAGCGACGTTTGAGGTGAAGCAAAAGAGAAGAGGGCATGCAGGCGTTTTTAGCAGAAGCGCCGATTGCGGTGTAAGGAAAGTAACCGAGCGGTGTAGTCGGATGATTGCAAGCTGTGTCAGTAAAAATGGCTATCAACCCTGGGCGAAGACTGATCTAGAGCCTGCGCCTATCCCCTGCGTTCGATAATCGGACAAATGCTGGCCGCAAGAGCGCGCTGTTCGCCCGGCCGTTACTGAGGTCGCATTGCCTGGCAGCCCTTGCATTGCGTAGTGTGTAGCCAAGTCACCGGTTGTCACTTGCCTGCTGTACCCGGCGACCGGCCCGATAGACTGAGCGTGTACGACCGCGACCACTCGCCGTTGAGGCAGTAGGAAGCGGCGACGATAACAAGAATGAGCCGAGTGCCTTGCCTATGGAAAACCGCCTGTTGAGCGAGCGTAGCAGTGTGTTTCACCACGCTGATCCGTATGCCGTCTCCGATTACGTCAACCGGCATGTAGGCCAGCACTGCATCGGCCTGTCGCGCACCACCCATCCGCAAGCCAGCCTCAGCCACCGCAAACTGGCCGAGCTGGACCTGTGCCGCATCAGTTATGGCGGCAGCGTGCGGGTTACTTCGCCAGCGCTTGAAACGATCTACCACCTGCAGGTGTTGCTGCACGGCAATTGCCTGTGGCGCGGGCCACAGCGCGAGCACCACCTGGTGCCGGGCGAATTGCTGTTGATCAACCCGGATGATCCGGTCGACCTGACCTATTCGGAAGACTGCGAAAAATTCATCCTCAAGGTGCCGACCCGGCTGCTCGAATCGATCTGCGACGAGCAGCGTTGGCAGCGGCCCAGCGGTGGCGTGCGGTTTTTGCGCAATCACTACCGGCTGGAGGAGCTGGACGGCTTCGTCAACCTGCTGGGTATGGTCTGCCATGAGGCGGAGGTCAGTGACTCGTTGCCGCGGGTGCAGGGCCACTACAGCCAGATCGTCGCCAGCAAGCTGCTGACCTTGATGAGCACCAATGTCCAGCGGGAGAACCTCGGCGCGCCGGGCGCCAGCCTGGAGCGCATCCTCGATTACATCGAACGCAACCTCAAGCTTGAGCTGCCGGCGGAGGCGTTGGCCGAGCAGGCCTGCATGAGCCTGCGCTCGTTATATGCCTTGTTCGATCGGCATCTGGGCACCACGCCCAAGCAGTATGTACGCCAGCGCAAGCTGCAGCGCCTGCACGAGTGTCTGGCCGACCCGAGCTGCTCGGTGCGCAGCGTAACCGAGCTGGCGATGGATTACGGCTTCATGCACCTGGGCCGCTTTGCCGAGAGCTACCGCCAGCAATTCGCCGAATTGCCTTCGGAAACCTTCAAGCGCCGCACCTGAACCCCGCTGGCGCCGTTCTGGCGCCGCACCCTCAGCCCCTCCAGCAAGCCTGCAGAAAACGGATAGCACTCTGCACAATCCGGATATTGCCCCCGCCGCGCTCGTCCTAACCTGACCTGGCCTGAACAATAACAATGGAGACCCTGGCCATGTTCCTGGGATTCGACTACCTCAATGCCATGCTCGAGGACGACCGGGAATCGGGCGTCTACCGCTGTAAGCGGGAGATGTTCACCGACCCGCGCCTGTTTGACCTGGAGATGAAACACATCTTCGAAGGTAACTGGATCTACCTGGCCCACGAAAGCCAGATCCCTGAAAAGAACGACTTCCTGTCGCTGACCATGGGCCGCCAGCCGGTGTTCATCGCGCGCAACAAGGACGGCCAGCTGAACGCCTTCCTCAATGCCTGCAGCCACCGCGGGGCGATGCTCTGCCGGCACAAACGCGGTAACCGTGCCAGCTACACCTGCCCGTTCCACGGCTGGACCTTCAATAACAGCGGCAAGCTGCTCAAAGTCAAAGACCCGAGCAATGCCGGTTACCCAGCCAGCTTCAACTGCGACGGCTCGCACGACCTGACCAAGGTGGCGCGCTTCGAGTCGTACCGCGGCTTCCTCTTCGGCAGCCTCAATGCCGATGTGAAACCGCTGCTCGAGCACCTGGGCGAATCGGCCAAGATCATCGACATGATCGTCGACCAGTCGCCCGAGGGCCTGGAAGTGCTGCGTGGCTCCAGCTCCTACATCTACGAAGGCAACTGGAAGCTCACTGCCGAAAACGGCGCCGACGGCTACCACGTGAGCTCGGTGCACTGGAACTACGCCGCTACCCAGAACCAGCGCAAGCAACGCGAAAGCGCTGCCGAGATCAAGACCATGAGCGCCGGAGCCTGGGCCAAACAGGGCGGCGGCTTCTACTCGTTCGACCACGGCCACCTGTTGCTGTGGACGCGCTGGGCCAACCCGGAAGACCGCCCGGCCTACGAGCGCCGCGAGCAACTGGCGGCAGATTTCGGCCAGGCCCGTGCCGACTGGATGATCGAGAACTCGCGCAACCTGTGCCTGTACCCGAACGTGTACCTGATGGACCAGTTCAGCTCGCAGATCCGCATCGCCCGGCCAATTTCGGTGAACAAGACCGAGATCACCATCTACTGCATCGCACCCAAGGGCGAGAGCAGCGAGGCCCGCGCCAAGCGCATCCGCCAGTACGAAGACTTCTTCAACGTCAGTGGCATGGCCACCCCGGATGACCTCGAAGAGTTCCGCTCGTGCCAGACCGGCTACGGCGGTGGCACTGGCTGGAACGATATGTCGCGCGGCGCCGAGCATTGGGTCGAAGGGGCCGACGAGGCCGCCCGCGAGATCGAGCTCAAGCCATTGCTGTCAGGCGTGCGCACCGAAGATGAAGGCCTGTTCGTGCTGCAGCACAAGTATTGGCAGGAAACCATGCTCAAGGCACTCGAGCAGGAGCCGCAGCTGATCCCAGTGGAGGCCGTGCGATGAGCGCTTTATACGACACCGTGCGCGACTTTCTCTACCGCGAAGCGCGCTACCTCGACGATGGCCAGTGGGAGCAGTGGCTGGAGCTGTATGCCAGCGATGCGACCTTTTGGATGCCATCCTGGGATGACAACGACCAGCTCACCGAAGACCCGCAAAGCGAGATTTCCCTGATCTGGTACGGCAACCGAGGAGGGCTGGAGGACCGCGTGTTCCGCATCCAGACCGAGCGCTCAAGTGCCACAGTTCCGGATACCCGCACCTCGCACAACCTGAGCAATATCGAGATTGTCGAGCACAGTGGCGAGCAGTGTCAGGTGCGCTTCAACTGGCACACCCTGAGCTTCCGCTACAAGACCACCGACAGTTACTTCGGCAGCAGCTTCTACACCCTTGACCTGAGCGGCGCGCAGCCGCTGATCAAGGCCAAGAAAGTGGTGCTGAAGAACGACTACGTTCGCCAGGTCATCGACATCTACCACATCTGACTTCTGGTCAAGACGAGTACTGACCAGCGTGCCGCAGAGCGCGCTGCGGGCAGGCTCGTCCGCGAGGTGCAACATGAGCTTCCAGATCGCACTCAATTTCGAAGACGGAATCACCCGCTTCATCAATGCCGAAGGCCACGAAACCGTTGCCGATGCAGCCTATCGGCAAGGCATCAACATCCCCCTGGACTGCCGTGACGGCGCCTGCGGCACCTGCAAGTGCAAGGCCGAGGCGGGCAGCTATGCGCTGGGTGAGGACTTCATCGAAGACGCCCTTAGCGCAGAAGAAATCAGCCAGGGTTACGTGCTGACCTGCCAGATGCGCGCCGAATCCGACTGCGTGCTGCGCATCCCGGCATCGTCGCAGCTGTGCAAAGCCGAGCAGGGCAGTTTCCAGGCCGAGATCAGCGATGTGCGCCAGCTGTCGGCCAGCACCATTGCCCTGTCGATCAAGGGTGAAGCGCTGAGCAGCCTGGCCTTCTTGCCAGGCCAGTACGTCAACCTGCAGGTGCCGGGCAGCGGTCAGAGCCGCGCGTATTCGTTCAGTTCGTTGCCCAAGGATGGCGAGGTCAGCTTCCTCATCCGCAACGTTCCCGGCGGCCTGATGAGCAGCTTCCTTACCAGTCTGGCCAAGGCCGGCGACAGCATGAGCCTGGCCGGCCCGCTGGGTAGCTTCTACCTGCGCCCGATCCAGCGGCCGTTGTTGCTGCTGGCCGGCGGCACCGGCCTGGCGCCGTTCACGGCGATGCTGGAAAAGATCGCCGAAGTCGGCAGCGCGCATCCACTGCACCTGATCTACGGCGTGACCAACGATTTCGACCTGGTCGAGCTCGACCGCCTGCAGGCGCTGGCTGCGCGCATCAGCAACTTCACCTACAGCGCCTGCGTGGCCAACCCCGACAGTGAGTACCCGCAAAAGGGCTACGTCACCCAGCACATCGAACCGGCGCACCTGAACAACGGCGATGTCGACGTGTACCTGTGCGGCCCGCCGCCGATGGTCGAGGCGGTCAGCCAGTACATCCGCGAACAGGGCATCACCCCGGCCAACTTCTATTACGAGAAGTTTGCCGCCGCGGCCTGAGTTTCCTTGGGGGCTGGCCGCATCGTGCGGGTGCGGCTGGCCTCTTTTTTATTGCCAATGGCAGCAGCGTCGCCGCGCGCAGACGAAGGCGGCACTGGGGAGAGCAGAGATGAGCAACAGATTCCAAGGCAAGGTCGCGCTGGTCACCGGCGCGGCCCAAGGCATTGGCCGCGGCGTGTGCTGGCGGCTCAAGGCCGAAGGCGCGCAAGTGGTAGCCGTAGACCGCTCCGAGCTGGTTCATGAACTGGCCGGCGAGGGCACGCTGACGCTGATTGCCGACCTCGAGCAGCACGCCGAGTGCGCCCGGGTCATGGCCAGCGCGGTCGAGCGCTTTGGCCGGATCGACATCCTCGTCAACAACGTCGGCGGGACCATCTGGGCCAAGCCGTTCGAGCACTATGAGCCGGAACAGATCGAGGCCGAAGTACGCCGTTCGCTGTTCCCGACCCTGTGGTGCTGCCACGCAGCGCTGCCGTACATGCTCGAGCGTGGCGCCGGCGCCATCGTCAACGTGTCGTCGATTGCCACCCGCAGCATCAACCGCGTTCCCTATGGCGCAGCCAAGGGCGGCGTTAACGCACTCACTGCCTGCCTGGCCTTCGAGACCGCCGAACGCGGTATTCGGGTCAACGCCACTGCGCCCGGCGGCACCGAAGCGCCACCCCGGCGGGTCCCGCGCAACAGCGATGCGCAGAGCGAGCAGGACAAGGCCTGGTACCAGCAGATCGTTGCCCAGACCTTGGACAGCAGCCTGATGAAGCGCTACGCGAGCATTGACGAACAGGTCAACGCGATCCTCTTTCTCGCCTCCGACGAGGCCTCTTACATCACCGGCGTGACCCTGCCGGTCGGCGGCGGCGACCTCGGCTGACAGTCGCCCAGCCTGCGTTTACCTCTCACAACAAAAACAACAGAGACCGATGCCATGCGAACCCTGGATGTTCACCCGATCATTGATAACGCGCGCTTTTCACCGTTCCACTGGATGGTCATGGCCTGGTGCGGCCTGCTGCTGGTATTCGACGGCTACGACCTGTTCATCTATGGCGTAGTGCTGCCGGTGATCATGAGGGAGTGGGGCCTGACCCCGCTGCAAGCCGGTGCGCTGGGCAGCTACGCGCTGTTCGGCATGATGTTCGGTGCGCTGCTGTTCGGTAGCCTGGCGGACCGGATCGGGCGCAAGAAGGGCATCGCCATCTGTTTCGCGTTGTTCTCCGGCGCGACCATCCTCAATGGCTTTGCCAGCAGCCCCAGCGAGTTCGGCATCTACCGCTTCATCGCCGGGCTCGGCTGCGGCGGCTTGATGCCCAATGCCGTGGCGTTGATGAACGAGTACGCACCCAAACGCCTGCGCAGCACGCTGGTGGCGATCATGTTCAGTGGTTACTCGCTGGGCGGCATGCTTTCGGCAGGTGTCGGCATCTTCTTGCTGCCGCGCTTTGGTTGGGAGTCGATGTTCTTTGCCGCAGCGCTGCCGTTGCTGCTGTTGCCGGTGATCCTCTACTTCCTGCCCGAGTCGATTGGTTTTCTGGTGCGCCAGGGCCGTAGCGACGAAGCCCGTGCCCTGCTCAAACGGCTTGATCCGGACTGCGACGTGCAGGCCGACGATGTGTTGCAGGCGAGCGAGCGCAAAGGCAAGGGCGCTTCGGTGCTGGAGCTGTTTCGTGACGGCCTGGCAGTGCGCACCCTGGCCCTGTGGCTGGCATTTTTCTGCTGCCTGCTGATGGTCTACGCGCTCAGCTCGTGGCTGCCGAAACTGATGGCCAACGCCGGCTATAGCCTGGGTTCAAGCCTGTCGTTCCTGCTGGCACTGAACTTCGGCGGCATGGCCGGGGCAATTCTCGGCGGCTGGCTGGGTGATCGCTACAACCTGGTCAAGGTCAAGATCGCTTTCTTTGTCGCCGCGGCGCTGTCGATCAGCCTGCTTGGGGTGAACAGCCCGATGCCCGTGCTGTACCTGCTGATCTTCATTGCCGGCGCCACCACCATCGGCACACAAATCCTGCTTTATGCCGGCGCGGCCCAGCTCTATGGCCTGTCGATGCGCTCGACCGGCCTTGGTTGGGCCTCCGGTATCGGCCGCAACGGCGCGATCGTCGGCCCGCTGCTGGGCGGCGCGCTGATGGGCATCAACCTGCCGCTGCAACTCAACTTCATCGCCTTTGCCATCCCCGGCGCGGTTGCCGCGCTGGCCATGGCCGTGCACCTGGCCAGCAGC
>Ga0213829_1000767_pt1 | contig 26442 bp, 22 predicted proteins | sample MC6MC0896MG_FD_180665 | JGI IMG/M metagenome (GOLD analysis project Ga0213829, IMG submission 180665) | Enriched soil aggregate microbial communities from Iowa State University, Ames, United States - MC6-MC0896-MG | ecosystem: Environmental > Terrestrial > Soil > Unclassified | place: USA: Iowa...
TTGCTTGTTGCCTGTATTAATTTTATGAATCTCAGTACAGCCCGCTCCGAGAGAAGAGCCAAAGAGGTCGGCGTACGTAAAGTAGTCGGTGCACAAAGAAAAAGTCTTATTCTACAATTTATTATCAAGAGTATCCTGGTCAGTATTGCTGCAATGATACTCGCTCTCGTAGCCATCGTATTAGTTCTCCCTGCCTTCAATGATCTGGTTGAAAAAAATCTTACCATCTCCATCCTCTCCGGCGATACTTGGTTGTTCCTAATTGGCTTCACGTTGTTGACTGGAGTATTAGCTGGAAGTTACCCTGCATTTTTTCTCTCTTCCTTTAAACCGTTGAAAACATTAAAAGGGAAATTGAATACCTACAACAAAGGGATCAGTGTACGCTCTATCCTGGTTGTTGTCCAATTCAGCCTCGCAATTATCTTGGTTATAGCGACTGTCATCGTTTCACAACAGATCCAGCATACCAAGGATCGCGATCGCGGTTATAATGATAATGGGCTTGTAGCAAGCAGGTTTACGGGCAAAATCAATGGCGGAAAGATCTACCAAACGTTTCGAAATGAATTGTTGGCCAGCAATGCCGTGATATCAGTTTCCAAAAACATGTCCCCGGTCACGGATCGTTATAGCAATGGCTGGGGCTTTTCTTGGCAGGGCAGTACAGAGAGCGATAAAAGAATTTCCTTCGACCGCTTCAGTACCGATGCCGATGCCGTTAAAACATTAGGTTTCAAACTTGTTGCGGGAAGGGATATAGATATATACAAATATCCGACAGACAGTAATGCCATGTTACTGTCCGAAACAGCGGTCAAACAGATGCGTTTACAACATCCTGTTGGGCAAACAATAAACGGGGACGGTCAGGACTGGATTGTCGTTGGGGTAATTAAAGATTTTATCACGGAATCTCCTTTTTCAGCAGCTTATCCAATGGTTGTTTTCGGACCTAAATCTTTTTTTACCAATGTCCACTACCGGTTAAATCCAAACAACAGCACTGCGGCGAATTTAAAAACCATCGAAGCTATCTTTAAAAAATTCAATCCGGAATATCCATTTGAGTATAAATTTATCGACGAAAATTTTGAAGCTAAATTCAAAGAAACGCAGTCTATCGGGACGATTTCAATGCTATTTTCAGGCTTGACTATATTTATTTCCTGTCTTGGTCTGCTCGCTTTGATCGCATATATGGCTGAGACACGTATGAAAGAAATCGCGGTTCGCAAGGTCCTCGGAGCAAGTTTGACCCAGGTAACTTCCTTGCTGTCGGTAGACTTTATTAAATTAGTGATTATTGCTATCCTGATAGCCTCGCCGATCGCTTGGTGGATAATGGACAAATGGTTGCAGGATTATAGCTACCGCATCCAGATCCAATGGTATTATTTTGTTATTGCTGGGTTAATGGCGATATTAATCAGTATGGCAACCATAAGTTATCAAGCCATTAAGGCCGCACTTAGCAATCCGGTGAATAGTCTGAGGAATGAGTAAACAATAATACCAACCAATACGATCCAATGATGATAAAGAACAATCTAAAAATAGCGTGGCGGAATCTAAGAAGGAATTCTTCCACCTCGATCATCAATATCACTGGGTTAGCCTTGGGGATTGCGATCTGCTTACTGATAAGCCTATATGTCGCTGATGAGTTCAGTTTTGATCGGTTCAATACAAATGCGGACCGTATTGTACGTGTCGTTTTTCGGGGTACGGTAAAAGGCGGAACGATAAATGAGGCACATGTTATGCCTCCTGTGGCAGCCACAATGAAGACTGAATTAGCCGAAGTCAAGGAAACAGCACGTTTGAGACAAGGTGGAGCCCCTTTATTTACGGTTGGTGATAAGGTTTTTCGTGATGAACAGATGGCCTATGTTGATGCCTCCTTCTTTAAAATATTTACCTTGCCTCTTATCAAAGGTGATGCTAATACTGCGTTGAAGATGCCCTATACCACTGTAATATCTGAATCCATGGCACGTAAATATTTTGGAACAACAGATGTTGTAGGTCGGGATCTCACCATAAAAGGTGATCAAAATATCCTAAAAATTACTGGAGTAATGAAGGATATTCCCAGAAACTCGCACTTCCATTTTGATATTTTTACCTCAATGGCTGCACTGGAAGACTCCCGTTCAAATTCCTGGATGACATCCGAGTATTATACTTATGCGCTGCTCGCAGAAAATACCTCATTAAAAAGTCTAGAGAAAAACTTAGCGACCCTATTTGACAAACATGTTGGCGCCCAGTTTATGGCTGGATTCGGAATGAGCTACAAGGATTACAAAAAATCAGGCAATACAATAGGTCTCTATTTACAGCCCCTGACCGATATCCATCTGCATTCCAATTTTGGCTACGATCTAAGTCCATCGGGTGATATCCGATACATTTATATTTTTAGTGCTATAGCACTGTTTATGCTATTGATCGCGACGATCAATTTTATGAACCTATCAACGGCAAGTGGTTTCCGGAGAAGTCGCGAAGTAGGTGTACGGAAAGTGCTGGGCGCTTCTGTTCCGGGTATTACAGGGATGCTTTCGGCGGAATTTATCAAACTTGTCCTGATCGCTATCGTGATTTCTTCACCGATAGCCTGGTGGGCGATGTACAAATGGCTGGAAAATTTTGCTTACCGTATTGAAATACAATGGTGGATGTTTGCCGTTGCAGGGCTACTCGCCATACTGATCGCACTGCTGACAGTGAGTTCGCAAGCCATCAAGGCAGCAGTAGCAAATCCGGTTGATAGCCTTCGGGAGGAATAACCGCCAATACGACAAAAACAATGATATTGTAAACGCAACACAATAAAATTATGATCAAAACATATTTCAGATCAGCACTACGGCAACTATTGAAACATAGCTATTATACCTTTTTAACAATTGCCGGTTTAGGTTTGGCAATTGCATGTAGCTTATTTATCTATAGCTATAACAGCTTCCAATATAGTTTTGATCAGTTTCATACCGATAAAGATCGTACCTTTCTAGTCGTACAGGATCTCAAACTAGAGCAGGTCGAGCATAGCAAAGGCGGATCCTATGCCATGTACAACGCTATTTCACGTGAAATTCCACAAGTGGAGCGAACAGCATTATATATGGATAATAAAGATCTGACGCTGCGGATAGGGGACCAATTGTATAAAACAGAAGGTAAAGCAGCTTTTGTTTCATCAGAATATTTCAACACCTTAAATTTCCCCTGGCTGGAGGGATCCCCAAAAGATCTGGATCAGCCTAACACCGTCGCGTTGACCAAAACAATTGCCAAAACTTATTTTAATAACGATAACCCTCTGGGTAAAACGATCCTGGTCGATAGCAAATTCCCTGTAAAAGTTGTGGGTATCATCGATGACAGCAACAAAAATTCAGACTTCCGTTCAGAAATCTATTTTTCACAAAGTTCTGTTTCTACTTTATGGCAGATCCCTCAAAACGATGGATTCTTTAACAATTGGGGCTTTATCAACTCTAGTAATAATATTCTTGTCACCTTAAAAAACGCAGCCGATAAAAGTACCGTCGAACAGGCCATACATACGCTTGTTGCCAAGTATTGGCACAAAGATGTACTACAAACATTCAATTATAAACTCCTGCCATTGACAAGTTATCATTTTGACACAGATTACGGAAAGGGAACACAACGTACACTGCTGAGTATCCTCGTCGCAATTGCTATCGGAGTCAGTATCATGGCTTTGGTCAATTACAGCAACATCACCTTTGCCAGACAAATGAACCGCAGTGTAGAAATGGGCGTGAGAAAGGTATTGGGTAGTTCCAAAAGACAGCTATATATCCAGTTTCTGATTGAAACCTTGATCCTGACCGCGGCTGCTGTTATCTTTGCCTTAGTTTTATTGCTGATCTTTTCCAATTGGGCAAATCAGGCTCTTTTTCCACATGAACCTGTACAGATTATCCATCCCAGGTCATTTATAGCGATCATTGGTATTATCTGGGTTTTAACCAGCCTATTGACCTCCATCTATCCCCTCATTTTTGTAAGTCAGATGAACATCCTGCAGGCATTGAAAAAGCTGACGATAGGCCCATGGAGTTTTAGCCGCAAAACGCTTATTGTGTTTCAGAATGTGATCGCCATGACGCTACTGATTGCCACTTTCGTTATTGTCTTACAGGTAAATCACCTCAAAAATACAGATATAGGATTCAGCAGGGAGCAGGTTATCCTGCTTCCGTTCACAAAAAAAATGATCGAATCAAAAGCCAAAATCGCTCATTTCATCAGCAATAGAACCGATATTCAATCATATACTTTTAGCGACAATCCACCCTCATCTGAAAAGGTATGGGGCGGAACCATTCAGTTTGACAACAGAACAGAATGGGAAAAATGGCCTGCCCGATATGCTATTGGGGATTCTGCTTATATCAGCACATTCAACATCAAATTATTGGCGGGAAGAAATTTCAACGACAATCCGCAAAAACCTGAATTTCTGATCAATAAGAATATGGCTACCGCATTGGGCTTTAAAGATCCCAATGATATTATCGGCAAGTCTTTAAACGCTGGTGGGCTGAATGAAGAACAAGCGGGAACAATTGTAGGTGTTGTTGCAGACTTTAGCACCAATTCGCTGAACGAACCGATCTCTCCTACAGTAATTGGGTATAACGAAACACGGTTAAAAAATGTAGCGATTAAACTGAAGGGTACCGATCATCAGCTGCTCGTAAAAGATCTGGAACAACAATGGAAAAACTGGTATCCCGATGAAGTGTTCCAATACAAATTCTATGATCAGCAGATTGCTCAGCTCTACAAGAAAGAAGCATTACTGGAAAAACTGATCTGGATCGCTGCTATCGTCGCAATAAGCATCAGTATGCTCGGTTTTCTGGGACTGCTCTCCATCAACATCCTGAAACGAACAAAAGAAATCGGGATCCGGAAAGTATTAGGTTCTTCGGTAACAGGTATTATTGTATTGTTGTCACAAGATTTCTTCAAATGGATCACCATCGCCTTTGTAGTCGCGACACCGCTGGCTTATTATCTTATGAACCGCTGGCTGGACAATTTCCCATTTCGGATCAGTATGGGCTGGTGGATCTTTGTATTGGCTTTCTGCATTGGGCTTATTTTAACGATTGCCGTGGTATCTCTACAATCTATAAAAGCAGCCACCGCCAATCCTATTGATAGTTTAAGGGACGAATAGAAAGGAAACTATCAAACAGGTTACAATCAATTCTGTTAATAGCTTAAGGGACGAGCAGGAAAAATAAAACCGAGATTATTTATTAGAATAGAAACGTGTATCCGGAGCCCTTTTTGGGTTGTATAACTTTTTCAATCTTTTTTATTTCGGATTTCAAATGTTCGGCATATTCATTTTTCATAAACGCTCTAAAAATATTAATATCACTTTTCTCTCTAGTATCAATTAAAGCTTTGATATAATCAACTTTAGATTCTGAATTCACGATAGCCAAAGGGAGCCCGTAGTATTGTTGTATATAATTCATCAATAGCCTTGAGCTCCTTCCGTTACCATCATAAAAGGGGTGTATGGACACCAGATTAAAATGAGCGTCAAAGGATAAATTTATCTGTTCTTCTAGAGATAAATTCTGTTTCATTTTTTGATCTAGCGTGGCAACCAGTTCATTCATCAATTTATCAACTTTATCGTAATTAGGAAAATATGTTTCACCAGCTACTACATTTCCTTTTCTAAACTCCCCTCTTGAAGCATCAATTTTACCAAAAACAGTTTCATAAACAGATCCCGTACTTTTTAATACCAATCCGCCGATTTGTTGGATAAGATTTATCGTTATGGGTACTTTCCGATTAGCATGATCAATTACAAAGGTTAGCGCATTAAAATGGTCAGATACCATTAAGGAATGTACTAAAGGTTTCCCCTTAGGTGTCAAACCATCATTGATTAAAACAGCAGTCTCAATCTCTGTTAAAGTTGAGCCCTCCAGTACTGTTGAATGATGAACAATAGCTATAAAATTAAATTTATCATGGTCTATAATTTCATCAATACCGAGATCTTTATACTTTTTTATTAGATGTTCCATCTCTAATTTTTTATTTTCATTTCCCTATTCTTCTCATAATCAGCATTTTTTAAGGCCTCAATCTACAAATCTAAATTTTGATCCTCTATTGAAACTCAAGCATATCCAATCCTGCTATTTTTTCACATAAAACCCATGATATGTAAAGATAATGATATTATGTTTTTGAGACAGGTTTTTGAGACAGGTTTTGAGAATATTATTAGAATTGTCTGAGCTATGTTTTTAATTTTTTCTAAAATTTCAGAAAAACATCGTAGGGGTGTCCGACCCTTTTAGACACTCCTTTCCGATGTCCCATATCCGAATAAGGCCAGACTAAAGGACATAACTGCTGATGATATCGCTATAATTTGGTGTCGGGTCTATTCCGATATAGGAGACCCTAAATTCATATTCCCGAAAGGACTCCAACCCATCGATAATACAGCTGCTTTTCGAACAGAGCTGTGTGCTCCAGTCTACATTTTGACCTTTGATGCGGAACTGATACTGATACATGCGAGCTCCCCGCCATCGCTGTGTTTTTAGCTTCACGCGCCCACTACCCACCTCTTGGGCGTGGGCTATTAGTCGCTCCGCTCTGGGAACCACGCCTCCATAAGAAGTCTTGGATTTTCTGACCGTATAACCTGCGGCTAAAATAATCGTCGGATCAGCATTGGCGATCGTATCTACATATTTAGCCAGTTCTTTCAGAACATAGGCCAGTTCCGCTCTTTTTTGATTGCGGATCAATATCGCACGTGTATCCCGATAGTAAGCTTCCGTTGCCGCAGTCCGAAATGCAACAAGTGCTTCATCCAAAATTGACAGGGCCGGAACAGGCGCCGCAAACAATTCGGTTTCAGCAGCCATTTTGCTCAACACCTGTTCCGCCACCTGCATTAACTCGGCATCCTTATGACCTCTTTCATTTAGTGTAACTTGACTCATCTTTTTAAGAATTAAAGGTTTAAAACAAATTATTTACATAAGCAAATATACAAACAGGGTACTCGGAGACAGGGGGTAAAATTCCGCCAAAATCGCAAAAGCACAAAAGTCTTTTTGGCGGAATTTTACCCCCTATTTTAGTTGGTTTCAAACAGAAATATGTAATAAATATTGATTTTTACACCAATAGACGCGCTTTTACGGAATAGTACTATCCTATTTCACCCAGCCTAGAATTATTTGAAAAATCAAAAAACATAGTATATTTTGAAAAATACACTTGAAACTGCGCAAAGTCTTGACCCGAAAAAACAGAAAGCAATTGAACTGTTGGCGATAACATATTGGGTATTCAATTTTTCAATGGAGCGGAAGCCGAATGCGATGAAGATACTGCGTTTGGCTAATTAAACAAATAGCATATTCAAATAGCGTATCCGCAAATCCAATAAGCGATCAGCACTTCCAAATTAGGCATAGCACAAATCAAATTGAAAGAACCGAACATCTCGTTTACCTATTCCTTTTCCTAATGAGTAACTTCAATTTTTAAATTGAGGACTGGAAATAGCACACTGGTAAAAAGCTTTTTTACGATTGAAAACTACAGTGTCTAATCTATAAAATGAAACTGTTCATTCGATACCGCCGATCGCTTCTCTGTTATCGAATTTTTCCAATGAGTTTTTCCTGTTTATTTATTTGATTATTTGCTATTCGTTCAGAAAATCAACGATATCAAGGTGTTCATGGATGTACAATGACTGTTCGAAATCGGACAGTCCACTCGTTGAAAACCATTTTAACAAACTAACAATCAATAAACTACAGGCTTGGCTAAGGATTTGTATTATCATACACAAATTAGCAAAAACCAAAACCTGCATCGGATCCGTTTGCGGTGATGGAAATAAACCTTATACGAGTGACAATGACTTTTACAAACTTCAAAATTGCCTGGCGGAATATTCGAAAGAAAAAAATTCAAAACCTGATCAACCTAGTTGGATTGACCCTTGGCATTACTTTTTTACTACTGGTCGGGGCCTATGTGTGGGATGTTCAACAGGTAAATAGCAAGATCAAAAATATAGATCAGCAATTTTTATTACAGAGCAAGTATAAGAAAGAAGGATTTGGGATCAATTTGACCACAATCGGAGCGCTCCCCAAAGCCCTGTATGAAGAATATCCAAATTTGGTGGCCAACTATTATCGTATCGATGGATTGACAGGTATTATCGCCAATGGAGCTACGATCCATGAAGAAGGAATGGCCCTCGGTGATCCTAGCCTTTTGACCATGTTTGGTTTTGAACTTTTAGCAGGCAATCCCAAGACCGCGCTAAATAACCCTTTTTCTGTGGTAATCACTGACCAAGCTGCTGTAAAATATTTTGGAAACGTAAATGTGCTGGGAAAAACCCTGCAGATTAAAAATTTCAGAGGCGAAAAGCATGATTTTGAAATTACTGCCATCATAAAAACTGCTGTACAAAATGCGGTTATGGATCTGACAAAGGATATGCACTCCGATATTTTTCTGCCCATTGTCAACGAAGAATATTTCGGCCGATCCCTGGATAACTGGAATAATCCTTACATCGCCGGTTATCTCGAATTGAAAACTGGAGTGACGACGCAACAACTGGATGCGGCGATTCAAACGCTGGTTCACAAAAATACCGATAAGGAATTTGCCAGCCAGTACAGCCCCGACCTAAAACCCTTGAAAAGCTATTATCTAGACGATAATCAAGGCGCTGTCCGCAAGATGATTCAGACCCTAATCTGGATTGCCGTTTTTATTCTGGTCATGGCCATCATCAACTTTATCAATTTTAGTATTGCACAGCATATTACGCGATTGAAGGAAATCGGTGTGCGCAAGATTATGGGCTCTTCCAGACTACAATTGGTAAGGCAGTTGCTGACAGAATATATCCTTATTGTAGCAATTGCGGCTTTGATCAGTCTGCCCATCTATAGCGTAGTACGCCCTTTATTTGCACATGTACTGATGCGCGAGTTGCCCTCTCTGATCAATTTACCTGGCTATTTTTTCGGTTTATTGGGTTTGTTGACTGTAGTGATCGGTATGCTGGCGGGATTATACCCAGCAATTAAACTGTCCAATATCAAGATACTTCCCTCGGTCAAAAATCAGTTCTCCGCATTAGGTGACAAGCAATTGGTTCGAAAAGTGCTATTGTTCTTTCAGTTCGCCGTTGCGCTGCTCCTCTTGGTATGCACCCTGATTATCTCCAAACAGGTTCATCTATTTATAAACAGCAATTTAGGATACAACAAAGATTATCTATTGACAGTACAGGCACCAAGGGACTGGTCCGAAATTGGTATCCGGAAAATGGAGGCCATCCGGCTTGAGCTGCTGCAGGAATCAACGGTTAAGTCCGTGAGTCTTTCCTATGAAACACCGGGACTATTAGGCTTCAATATGCAACCGGCTTTTGGCCATAATACCGATATCCAGGTACAACGCATTACCAGTGACAGTTATTTTCTGGAAACCTATGAAATCCCTTTATTGGCGGGTACCTTTTTACCCAAAAATGCGGTGACCGGCCCCACCAATCGACCCGTTGTCATCAACAAAAAAGCCATGGAAGATTTTGGTTTCAGTGATGCCCAAAGTGCGGTCGGTCAGCAGATCGCACTAAATGATCCAAAACATAAGATGACCATTGTAGGCGTCACCGACAACTTTGTTGCAAATTCTCTTCACCGTGCATCTCCAGCTATTGTCTGGACAGATATCCAAGAAAATTTCCAATACCGATACCTGAGTATCCGTTTAAAACCGGGCAAACTGTCCAGCACAATACAAGGACTGGAAAAGAAATGGAAAGAATTAATGCCTGATGCACCATTTAAATATCAATTTATGGATGACCGCATCAGAGGTTTATATGAAACGGAACTGCAACTGCACCGAGCGGCACAGATCGCGAGCGCTGTTTCACTTTTGATCGTCGTGTTGGGATTAACCGGCCTGATCTCCCTATCGATTCATCTCCGGAACAAAGAAGTTGGTATCCGCAAAGTACTAGGCGCCTCACTAGCACATTTGATGCTGTTATTTTCAAAGGAGTACTATGGCATATTTTTGTTGGCGGTTTTGGTTACAGTCCCATCTAGCTATATGCTGATGCAACATTGGCTACAGAACTATATCATCCGGATAGAAATCAATGCATTTACCTACCTGTTGCCACTGGGCATACTGCTGAGCGTACTTGGCCTATTGGTAGGCTTCATCGTATTTCGGGCGACCCGATTTAATCCGGTTGAAAAATTAAGGGATGAATAATGTAAGAAACCAATCCATATAAACAATATGATAAAGAACCATCTTAAAACCGCCTGGCGGACATTGATGCACAATCGTATCTATTCGCTATCAAACCTCATTGGTTTAACCATTGCGTTGCTGGTATTTATGTTAATCAGTTCGCTTGTCGTTGATGAACTTTCCTACGACAGACAATGGAGCAACTCCAATGAGCTCTACCGGATGCGAATAGTGCCCAAAGAAACGAAGGAAGGTGTCACAAACAATATTTCTGGAGCTCCTGAAGGTATCTCGGCAACATTAAAAGCTAATTTCCCAGAAGTACTTGGTTATACTTCAATCAATTCATTTTCGCAAAAATTAACAATAAACAAGCGTTCAAAGCAGTTTACCGAAATCAGTACCTTGGAAATCGACAATGGCTGGAATATTTCTACTACCACATTGATGTTCCGATTGCTCTATTTGTTTTCACGGGATCGTTTATCGGTTTGACGACTTTAGCGATCATCGCTGTCCGGATATCCCAGACAGCCCGTATCAATCCTGTCGATAGTTTACGGGATGAATAAGAAAAAATAAGCCGTAGGTGTGGAAAATTTTAAAAAAAGTATATGCAATTGACCCGTAAAATGGAGATTTTTCACTACTAACCGGCAAAAAATGAGGAGCTATTTCGAATGATTTAGCTCTTTTTTTATATTATTAGTTTTACTATAAATCAAAATAGATTTGGTGCACTTTGATAGCTCAACTATTACTGCAGGTGTTAAGAAGTAAACTTCATTTTTTAGGTTTCAGATTTTTAATATCCAGCTCCAATTCTTTTAGGCTTTGTTCTTTTTCCAATGCTTTTTGAGTTAAACGGTATTTTCCAAGCTCCTCGTTTGACTTTTTAAGAGCCATGAGAATAATATCTAACCGCTCAATCCAATCTTTCATATACATTGGTGTTCTTTGCTGTGCCATCGTTTCGACAAAGGCAAAATATTGTTCCACCATGCGCTCATTGTTGCGATTTTACCCGATAACCAATAGAAATAATAACATCAAGATTATAGTAATTATGGGCCTTTTGCTGAAATTCGGAAATTCCGAATTTCTTCATTGTGGTTGGTTCTGCCAGCTCCTGTTCCTCGTAAATGTTATTAATATGTTCATTTATGGTAGACTTGGCTTTGCCAAAAAGCGTAGCCATTTGGTCTTGTGTAAGCCAGACAGTTTCTTCCTCCAATCGAACATCTATTTTGATGTTGCCGTCGGGGTTTTGGTATATACCTGAGCTCGATTAATAATTTGAGAAAAAATCATTAGAAATACAATGGTATAGAAGAGGTAATATCTAGGAGATTTCGTATATTTAAGTATATAAAATTCAAATATTTAAAGAAAAACACATGAACATTACCACTGATAAAGTTACTGAAATTTTCTATTTAACGGATGAGTTTTGTAACATCTTATAGCTAATATAAGCTCCTTTAAGATAGGCGACGCGCCCAAACGGAAGCCGTTGATGTCCGATAGTGAAATCATTACGCTGATGACCCTTTTTCATTCAGGCAGTTTTAGAAACATGATACACTTTTATCAGCACTATGTTCAAAAGCATTTGCAGGCAGAATTTCCCGATACAGTATCCTATAACCGCATTACTGAACTCATGCAGTCTGCCGTGCTGCCAATGACTATATTCTTAAAAACATGTTGTCCGGGTGAATGTACCGGTATTTCCTTTGTTGATTCTACTCCCATCAGGGTTTGCAAAAACAAACGTATTAAACGCAATAAAGTATTTAAAGGTGTGGCAACTGTAGGTAAATCGACGATGGGCTATTTTTACTGATTTAAACTTCATTTAATCGTAAATGATAAGGGTGAAATCCTCAATTTTGTGATTACTCAAGGTAATGTGAATGACAGGTAACCGCTTAAAAATGAGAATTTTATTAAATCTATTATGGGGGAGCATTGCCCTTTTTTAAATCGAGCTCAGGTTAATAAAAAAATCTGTCCAGATTCAATTTATTATAATTGGTATTATTCACTTTGAGCTTCTTTGGAACCATGTATCCAATCCCATCCATTTTCAGATTTAAGGAGCAAGCTAATATTTTGTGAATCTTCTATAATAATTTTTGTGAAGTAAGATTTGTAGTACCAAGCAAAAAATATCGCCCCTAAAGTAGGCTTATCCGCCTCTGGGTATTCCAGTCCTATTTCTCTTGGCTTGTCGACTTTGAACCCCTTAAATTGTCCCATAAAATAGCTGTCATCTTTCAGTATTTTCGTCCCGCTAGCGTCAAAAGTATAACTGAATTCTCCACCATAGACTGCCGTATGATTAGGCTGAAAAGCTGGCAAAATCCAAACGGAAATTGTTTGATCAGCATTTTCTCTGATATATTGATTAAATTTCAAATTAAAACCTTCATTGTACTTTTTTTTCATCTGAGCACCAGCGCTCTGTAATGCCCGCGAATATCGGTGGGTTAAAGCCGTGTCTATTGTTTCTGTTGTTTTTCTTACCTTTCCTGTGCTGTCTATTTTAAAATGAAATACAAGATCAAAAATATTGTTCTGATACTTCCCATAAATTGCATGCCAGATTCCGTTTTTTTCTAAGCAAAACCATTCTCCGCCCAATCTTTCTAAGTCCTTTTTGTTCTGCGCTAACACACTGTCCGAAGTTTGCCAGGCAATCATGTCATATTGATACAGCCATTCCGCAATTTCTCTTTTTTTGTTGAAGTCAACTACGTCAAAACTTTGTTCTTTTGACGCTTGCCCATATGTGATTGCTGTTAGGCTAATCAAAAGTATTGTAAAAATGATTTTCATCCTTAAAGTATCTACTTTGTCATTTTTTTTTATCAACACGCTCTTTCAAGCTCTTTGTAAACTATTTTTCTACAATGTTAACGACAGAACTCCACCAGCTTTGTCTCGCTCTACCTGGAGATTTCGGCTCCTTTGATCAGTTATTTCGAAAAAGTTTGATCAAAAAAAATATCGGTAAAGCCCATTCTATTTTGTAATGTATTTCAAATTATCGAATAATCTTTCAATTAATTTCCTGTCATTAGTTATGATTTCAGCAGATCCTCTTGACTCAAATTTAAAGCTTAAATTTGTTCCATAATTAGTTTTCAGTCCGTTAGGGAATTCAATTTCAATTAGATAATTATCGATGTCGCCTTTCTCCGTTCTGGTTGTATTAGTCGTTAAAGAAATGGATTTGACGATACCTCCTACTGATCCATATTCATTAAAGGGGTAATCGTCCAATTTAACGATAACTTCCTGTCCAATTAAAATTTTACCTGCTCCGTTACTGGGTAATGTTACCTGGCCTACCACATTAGTATTTTTGGGAATCACCGTGAAAACCTGTTCCCCAGCTTGAATAAATTGATTATTGACCCAAAATTTTAAAAATTGCAAGCGCCCGGTAAACGGAGCCTTTAAAACATATTTTTGTTCCCATATTTTAATGTTGTCTACAAGTTCATTATAGGCAGATACCAGATTAGATCTAACTTCTTTTTCTTTTTCCGGATTTTGCACTTTGATTTCCTGTATTTTGCTCTCTGTCTGTTGCAACGCTTGCCTGGCACTGATTAAATTATTAAGGTAATTTTCGTACCCATCTTTGCTGGTGTTATAAGCAACTTCACTTTTATCAAGTTCGGCCTCGCTGATCACTTTCTTTATAAATAAGAGGGAATCCCTACTGTAAAATTTTTTTGCATATTTTAATGAGTTCAAACCCATATCCAAACGTTTTTTAGCGATGGCAATAGCTCTTTGCTGTTCTGCCAATGTTATAGCTAGACTTATTTGTTGCTTATCCAGAAGCTTTCCTTCTTTATAGTTGATCAAGTCTTGTAAACTATTGATGAAAGCATAATATTTCCCATTGAGTTCTCCAAGTGAGAAAGTAGGAGGCAATTTTTTATGTATTTCAAAAACATCGGAAGATACCGGGTTGTATATTTTCAATAAACTATCGATATAATAAACATTTTGGGGGGTGGTAGGATTTTCCAGATAGGCAATCACCTGATTTTCTTTTACTTCTTCAGACGTTTTTAGCTTGCCAAGCTTTAGTTTGCCAGCTGTTCCCGCGACCAATTTCACCGGTGATATATTAGAATTGATGATAATCTGACCTTTTACCACATCGGGATACCGTATCAAATAGCCAAAGATCAATAAAAGAAAAAATATAGTGATAACTATGCCCGTAACCAGAAAGCCAAAGTTAGTTGGCATTCTTTCGATGATATGTTGAACCTCTTCGGTTCTTTCCGATACATTTATCTCCCTATACTCAGAATTTTCCATTATCCAAAAGTAATTTCTAATTGTTATTTATAGAATTTCTCAAATCAGATTGAGCCTGAACAAGCATAAAATACCTAGCTTTTCTGAGCATTAAAGTATCATGATCTCCCACCTCTACCACGTTGCCATCTTGCATAACGATTATCTGGTCAGCTTTTCTTATTGTACTGAGTCTATGGGCGACAACGATTACGGTTTTACCCGTAAACACATTATCTAGAGCAGCTACTATTTTATGCTCGTTAATGGTATCCAGGGCATTTGTCGCTTCATCGAAAAAAAGATAATCAGGATCTTTGTATAGTGCTCTCGCAATCAGGATTCTTTGTTTTTGTCCCCCGCTGACTCCTCGTCCCTGTTCACCCATAACCGTTTGGTAACCCAATGGTAGACGTTCTATCTCTTCATAGATATTTGCTGTATGCACAGCTTTTTTAAGTCTCTCGTAATCAATTTTTTCATCGTCCAATACAATATTATTGAGAATTGTATCATTAAAAATCTTTCCATCCTGCATTACTGCACCACATTTTTCCCGCCATTGTTTTAAACTGATATTATTGATATTCATATTTCCAATCAAAATATCACCGTAAGATGGCATGTAAAGCCTCAGCAGAAGCTTTAATAAGGTAGATTTCCCACTGCCACTATCGCCAACTATGGCTGTAACTTTACCTTCTGGAATAATCAGGTTGATTCCTTTTAATACCGGGGTGGAATTGATACTATACTGGAAAACAACATTCTTGACGTATAGATTTTTATTATCAGGAAGCGCTACATGATTGTTACCGACATTTTCATGTTCGTCAGGTATCTGATGTATTTCATTCAGTCTCAAAAAGCTAATCTGTGCAAACTGGAATGAAATTATAAATTGTATAAATTGAACAACAGGACCGTTTAGCATACCGATAATGAACTGTGTGGATATCATCACTCCAAATGTTATTTCTCCTGCAATAACAGCTTTTGCGCAATAAAAGGTAATAAATAAGTTCTTAAGTGTATCTATAAACTGAGCACCGGAGTTCTGTGTGTTGGTGATGTTCAATACTTTTAAATTTACCTTATAAAGTCTAGCTTGTATATTTTCCCATTTCCAACGTTTCTGCTTTTCATAGTTATTGATTTTTATATCTTGAATACTTGCTATGGTTTCTACCCAATAACTTTGATTTTTTGAAACAAGCTCAAAATATTCCCAGTCTAATTTCTTTCTTACACGTAAAAATGCGAATACCCAAAGAACGTAAATTATGCTGCCTGTCAGAAATATAAAAAAGATTATTTTGTTATATATTAACAGAATAATTCCAAAAACAACAAAAGTCAAAGTTGAAAAGATCATATTAAGAGAATTGTTCATGATAAAACTCCTGATCCTTTCGTGGTCATTTGCTCTCTGCAAAATATCACCGGCCATTTTGTTCTCAAAAAAAGTAATGGGAAGTTGCATCAGTTTTATGAGATAATCAGATATCAGGGCAATATTCACTCTTGATGTAACATGGAGTAGTATCCAGTCTCTTACCATATTTGAAAGCAGCACACTAACAACAATGGCAATATTTGCTATGAGGACCAGGTTGATAAAATCAACATCGTGTGTCTGTATACCAACGTCAATAACAGCTTTCGAAATAAATGGTAAAAAGCCCTGTAATACTGTTACCACTAACATAACGACAAAAAGATTTGCAAAACTCTTTTTGTAAGGTTTGAAATAAGATAAAAAGTTTTCGAAAGTTTTTTGTCTTTCAATTTTTTCGCCTGCTTCTCTTTGATAAAAGTCAGCTTGTGGCTCAAGAGCAAGCAATACCCCTTCTTTTTCATTTCTCTTATACCACTTAGAAACGAAATCTGAAAAGTTGTACTTCAAAAGGCCTTTTGCCGGATCTGACACATATACCACACTGTCCGAAATATTTTTCTTTTTCTTAATTTTATAAACGACAATAAAATGGCTGTTATTCCAATGAACAATGGCAGGCAAAGGGACTTTTGAAATCAGATCATCAATGGAACATTTGATTGACAATGTGCGCAAGCCTATGCTTTCCGCAGCATAGCTGAGATCCAGTAGAGAGGCCCCTTCTTTGGTTACACCACATTTATCTCTTAAATATTGTAGCGAGTAAAATTTTCCATAAAACTTGGCTATCATTTTTAAGCAGGCAGGACCGCAATCCATTTTATCTAACTGCCTATCATTAGGAAAGGATCGCATAGTGATATCTGTTTGTTTATTACTCTATTTATTACTTGGTTACCTTATAAGCCAGAATATCTTCACAAATTTATCTTTTACATTCACTTCAACTTAAAATAAAGCCACCGTTTTTTTCATGTTGCAGATCGTCATTTGCTATAATCAGATTTATTAACTTCCTGTAAAATTCCTCATGATCTTTGGCAGTAAAATTTGAATGGTTTTATCTCTCTCCAATCTGACAAACATTTTTACCTTGGTTTCAATTGGCCTACTCGTATTATACCTTATTGCCGTTTGCCATTTGCTCTCTCTCTGCGATTTGCTCTTTGTATTATCAACATATCGATTTAAGAGTGTTATTTTTTTAGTGCTTCTACTTAAGTCAGACTCATTTTCACTGATTAAATTCATGCTTTTAATCTCTCCATCTGTTGATATTATCAATTCAAATACGCAAATTGAATCAGCTGAACTATTTGTTTTAGTGTCCTGTAAGTCCATAGAAATATGCTGTTCTAAATCCTTAATATCACCTACATATCTCGCAGGTAAACACCATGGTGGAGAATCTTTAGAATGATTTGCATTGTCTGAATAGTAATATATGGTGCTATCTTTATACATAGAAACTTTGTTCAGGTGTTTGAGATCACGAGTTAAACACTTCTGTCGAATCCTAGTGGTATCTATTAGCTCGGGGTACTTCTGGGCAAAAATAAACCTATCGCCTTCAAAATTCATATCATAAAAATTATTATCTTCTTCAAGCCCATTGAAAAATGTATGATTTTTCAGAAAAACCATGATAAATAGTGGTTTTTGAATAGCATAAGAAACGTTAATGGATTGAACATTATCATCTTCTATTTTGTTTTTATCTAATGACAGTACTTTGATCTCCTGATTTTTATGCTGTAGGTCACCTGATTTCTTGCCTTGTGAAAATCCATTTAGGGACAACAATAGAGAAACAAAAAACAATGTAGCTTTCATATCTTAAACTTATTAAATTCTCTATTTATAATAAACAACTCTAGTACCTTCTGAATAGTCTGGGTCACCATCGTTAGTTCCATAAGGCTGTAAAAATTGTGCTTCTGATGTCATTCCCCTTACTATTTCTCTTGTTCCTCCTTTTGCATCATAAGTGCCATCGGAATTAATTCTACCTGCATGAATTGCTTCATCACCGTTATAGACAATTGCTAACATTGCATCAGATTTCGAAGGTTCTGTATTAGCTAGAACATTTGTAATAAAAATCTTAGTAACTTTTTTCTTCCGTTAAACATTACAATATTACCAAAGGACTAGAAGGATTATCTTTAAAGTCTTTGATTCTTAACTTACGTTGTCGTCCTCTGCTCGTCATTGTAAAAGTTGCATCTGGATTTAAGTGGATGTATATGTCGATCAAAGTATCCCAAGGCCGGCCACCATGCATATAAGGGCGTATAAAAGTTTCAGAACTATACTCTTTTGAGCTATTAAAAGCTGTTTTAATATAAGTATCAAGGTTTTTAAAAAAATAGCTGAATAGATTATTTTTCTTTCCGTACAGGATTTCCACAGCTTCTATTTCCCCCTTTTTATTAACAACTGCTTGAACAAGCAGTATTGAGTCAGCAATTGAAGGTTTATTGTCGCTTTTGTACTTAAAATTTAAGAATTTAATCAGTTCATTTTTTCTGTGTAAAGGGATAAAGGCATATAATGATGTGGGGCCAGTCGTATCTTTTAGCACTGTTTTATTTCGTGAAATAACGAGCCTGAAATTAGTTCGATCTACTGGTTTTCTAATATTTGAACTTATATCTGGAGATTTTATAAAATCGGATACTAATGGATAGTCTTCTTTCAATAGTAATTGGTCCCCTTCAAAATTCAAATCATAAAAAGTGCTTATTCCATAAGACCTTGTTTCAGAATTTTTGACATCTTTTTTATTAAATATTTCTAAATTACTTGGGGTATTGCTTGAAAATTGAAGCCATAACGAATCTATATTTGGATTACGATCCATAAAACGTTGAATAGAATTTTCTACTGAAGTACTTTTGTATATACTCTTACCCTGTGCTTTAAGCTGAGAAGTAGAGGTGTATAGAACACAGTATAGAAAATAAATAAATAGTTGTATGTAAGTTGCCATTTGCAATTCTCTAAGGTGTATAATATTTCTTTGTTAAATTTTCATAGAGACTTCTATTTCTATCGGCATCATAAAATTCATTTTCTTCTTCAAGCTCGTTGAAAAATGTATGCTTTTTCAGAAAAACCATAATAAATAGTGGTTTTTGATTAGCATAAGAAAAATTAATGGATTTAACATTGTCATCTTCGATTTTGCTTTTATCTAATGACAGTACTTTAATCTGTTGATCTTTATGCTGTACCTCACCCGATTTCTTGTCTTGTGAAAATCCATTTAGGAGCAGCAGTAGCAAAAAACAATATAGCTTTCATATCATCTTAAACGAATCTAAAAAATCTGCAAGGGGTCATTCGGATCCTCCTTATAACTTTCTATTTGTAGCTTCCTTTCTCTTCCATTCCCGTTGACAGTAAATGCTTTATTTGGATTTAGACGGACAAAGATTTCGATGATACTGGTATATGGTACCCCTCCAGACCGGTATGGCAAGAACAACTCTTCATGTTTTTTGCTAACTTGATCGGTGCGTATATAATCTTCATAATGGTCAAATAGATAAGTATATAATTTATCTTTCTGGCTTCCGTGCAATAGCATTTTTTCGCCAAGACTGCCATCTCTGTTTACGATAGCTTGAATAATCAAAATTGAGTCGCCTGCCGGAACTATTGTATCATTATAATGACTGTTTAACCTTTGTACAAATTTCAGCAAAGATGAATATCTAAAGTCACAAAAAATCGACCCCTCATCGGAATAAGGTTTTATTGACATTGATTGAGGTTCTATTGTTAACACAAAATTCTTCTCATTCTTTTTAATACTATTTCTTAAATCTTTGTTTTGTACAAATTTCTCGATCAACGGGAATCTTTCTTTCAGAAAAAATAAATCTCCTCCATATTTAAGAGAATAATAGGTTCGATATTTCGATCCTTTCAATACATGATTTTCTGTCTTTCCTTCTATATAAATGGACTCTGCCGTATCATTCCGAAAGACAATTTGCAAACCATTTATATTATTATAACTTTCAAATATTTTTGTGAGACTATCCTTTAGATATCTGTTTTTTAATGTTGTTTTTACTTGTGCTAGAGCCGAAATAAAAAAACAAATAAATAGAAAGCAAGAAGTGAATCTGATACAATAGATCAATCTTATTCTTTGGTTTTTCATAACGCATAGTATTTCCTTGTCGTGTAAACATATTTATCAGCGTTATTCTCATCTGCAAAAAATGCGTTAAGGTCGGCATAATGTTTACCTTCCCTCTGATCTGTTTTGCTCCATATTTCCCCTGTTATTGGGTTTCGTTGTACACTGTGTTTTAAAAGACCGCCCTCATAAAAAGAAATGACATTTGAATCACTAAAATTGCTTGAATAACCATCCATCATTGTTTTAAATCCTTGATCTTCCTTAATATTAACATCTCGTAAATTAGGATCATAGATATCATTAAACCATAAATCAACACCAAGGGCTGAACCATGACAGTTGCTTTTATATCTATCTGGGACATCAGTGTTTTTAACTCCACTAGGTTCTGTTTGATAACTAACCACACGGTAAGCTAGCACATCATTCCCATTATAATCCTTCACATTTACTTCTTCGAAATTTAGAATAACATCATCATAAGGGTCATTTTCATATATGTAATCGATATCTGTTTTTTTACCGGTGGCGGTAACGATTAATTGTCCGTTTATCCTCATAAAAGGATCACCTGGTGTATCTTCACTGGCAATATAGCCTCCACCACCTCCACCGCCATAATCTTGTCCCGGATAACCCCATCCGGAATTATATGGATTGCCCCAAGAGCCGTTTCTAACATCATAAGGATTGTCCCAATTGCTATTTCCAGGAGTAACGGTAACTGGATCCAAAACAAATGGATTGTTTGGGTTACCAAAGCCACCATAGTTACCCCAACCACCACCACCAAAACCCGAACCACCGCTATACCCTCCCCAACCACCTTTTGTTGATTGTTTAACGCTATCTTCCAACTCAGGGAAAGAGAGCCGCAAATTTTCTAAGCTTTTCATTTTATTTATCCTGATTAATTTTATGAAATAAAATTATATCAATATTTCTATATTAGCAATAAAAAGTAAAAATAAAATGGAAAATATTAACAATGGGCTTGTTGTTTTTATCCGAGAGAAATTTCCAGATGTATATACAGCATTTTTAACTGGCAGTTCGGTGGATGAATATTTTAATAGCGAATCTGACTATGATATTTATATTATAACCACTACAAGAGATTATGTTTTTAATGAATCGTTCGTTTTTAATGGGATGAAAGTACAAGCGGTACACCTCCCATTGGCAAAAATTGATGAGATTTTATGGTATGATACATTTAGTAGATCAGGAGTTCATTTAGGTGCTTTTAAAAAAGCTCAAATATTAATAGATAATCAGGGCTATCTGTCTAATCTTATTGATCATTGTGGAAAAGTTTATAACGAAGGGCCGCCAAGATGTTCTTATAGTGAGCTAAAAGCACATAAGATTGTATTATTAAATTTAATATCTGATTTGGCTGGAAATAACTATAATGAAGAGAAAATCATGATTAGTCATGATCTCTATAAAGCCTTTATTAAATTTTATTTAGATTATTACGGATTTTGGAATACCCAAGGAAAACATTTAGCTCGAGAGATCAAAAAGATAAATTCTCATCTCTCAGACTCATTGGTGAAAGAAATAGCAGGATTTCATAACTCATTAAATCCCGATAAATTTCTAAAACTTATACGCAAAGAAATGTTATTAATTGATGGGATCGAAAATGGCTACAGTCAATACCCTGGTTTAATTTCTGTAAAGTCGAATTATCTTATTATCAATCTATGTACAGAATCAGATTTTTATTTGCTAAGCAAAAAGATTTTAAATAGGGTTAAGTCTATGGATCTTGACCTCGTCTCTATCTTCACATTTCGATCAAGACCGTTAGGAGATGATGATAGCATCGCCGAAACCTTATATCTGGTATTAGAAGCCGAAAGCCCCAATCAAATAAATGAAGATATACTACCTAGAATTCATGTTGAATTTCAATTTTTAAGGTCAGAAGGCATTAAGATTCATTATCCGGTTAATTTCGATTTTGATATTTTCTTAGGGGGCGCTGAATTGTTGAAACCGATATTCAACATTTTTTATTCAATCTCAAATAAATATAATGCAAAACTGACAGATGAAAGTGCTTCCATAATTTGTTCATTGGCATTTGCCCATGCATTTAAAATGGCTTTTTTTAATAATGAGGTTAACTGGTTAACGTTTTTAAACTTTGTGTTCAGCTTTTGGTTACCTAGGGCGTACGATAATAAGAAAATTCATAGTATTTCTCAAATTATCAATGCAAAGAAAAACTTACTTGAGGAGTACCAATATCAATATAATAGTCAGAAAACTATTTTGAACGAGATACTTAAAATGCAACATAAATCGGAAATAGAACAATCAACTTTAGAGCGCTTAATTTCTCTAAAAGCTTTTATCAAAGAAAAATCAGTCATCGAACAATATCAGATGCATCCGATAGAAAGCACATTCGATAAGCCAAATTCCGAATGGATTATATATAGAAATATGCTCGACTATATCCTCGGAATTTTGCTATACAGGGATTTTCAAAAGCCGTATTTTATCTATATTCTAATCCGGTCTACAGCAGTTTGATGTTGCACCTTGGTATAAGTTTCATCTACTTTTAATAATTCAATTCATCTTTCGGCAAAAATATATAATCATATGATGTCGCTATTTGAATACTAATTGATTCCAAGAATTCTATTTGCGCATCTGATAAATTAGATGAAAATATACCGATTTCTACAAAATACGTTGATCTGAATTTGGCAGTTGTAATGTCTATACAAAACTGATAGAAGAATAGAATTGAGAGGAAAATACTCTAGCGGCTTCGTCACCTATGCTTGTGTTCATACCAATTGTTGCTTCAAGATGTTTGGAAACAGCTTGGGCTTGATTTTTAGAAAAACATGTATTGAAAAACACTAAGCGAATGTTATCTGATGATGCCACAATGGTTTGTACAATTGCTTCTTTGCTGACAAGTATAGCGTTACCGTCTGGAGATTGGAATACGATTTCATCTTGATCAGATCCATGGCCACTGAAGTGTACTATTGTTGGATTGAACTCGTTTAAGGCTTGCAGCAAATCTATGGTTTGTACTGCCCACGATGATTCAAGTTTAACAGAGTCTCTATGTTTAGCATTCCTTATCATATGGGCTATATATAGCACGTGCTTCTTCATCAATACGCAATTGGGGCTGATTAATAGGATTAGAGGCCAAAAAAAGTACAGTAATCTTTTTGGGAGGAGTTTTTAATATATTGATTTCCCTTTGCGTATTCACATGGAGCCTATCATGACGATTAATGGCTGAATTGATTTCTCTTAAGTTCTTTTCTTGAACTTTTCTATTTTTTTCATTTTCAGCTGTACGTTTTTTGTCAATAGCAGCTTGTTCTTTACCAACTTTAGTTTGATAGCCGGTTATTTCCTGACTTTTCTTCGCAATTTTTGTTTCTAGATCAGCTAACTTTTTAGTGTAATTTACTGACTCTTTGCTTAGCCTATCTATTTCTTTAACTTTATTATTAACCTATTGGGAATGGAAGCTTATAATTGGTATGCCTACGACTTAGGATCTTTGACGCAATTTTTAGCTGTTCGATGTGAACAGCTAAAAATTGCTTATTTCTTTTCAGTCGATTTTTCGTGAGCAGCTAAAACATAGACAACCCCATATGGAGATTGTTTCCGAACAATTTTGCGTTCGTCAGGCAGACTGGGCAGATCATCTAGCACCTTCATCAGATTTTTAGGTCGTACATATCTCTCCAATTTCTCGCAACATAACTTATGCACCTCGTCAGGTTGTTTTTCCTCGTTAAAATATCCAGCATCAATTGTCTCTTCCAAAAAAACCGCTATCTTTTCCACTTCATCCGCTGTCGAACTTTCATAAGGATCAATATCATGACGGATGTCTATTAATTTAAATTCGGTTACTCGCTGATCTTGCTCTTCATCAACTTTATATAGCTCATAAATAATTCGGTCAGCCAGTTTTGTCATATGCAATTCATATCTTTTCTCTTCTGACGATATATTAACACCCATATGCACCATAGTATCTAGATTATTTATCTCTAATACATCATTCATGACAAGTACATCGTGCATAAGAATTTGCTTAATCCTGAATGTCTCAATTCTAGTCATAAAATCCAATGGCTTACCCATTAAAAAAGAAACTTCCTCAGGCGACAAATGCCGCGAGATACGATGTAATATCATCCGGTAAAATATCAATATTTCTATCTCTTGACATTTCCTTTTATACACTCTCGTGCTAGGTTTAAATTTATTACTCACAACATTTATATAGATTATCAATACAAAAGAACAGAATATATTCTAAAAACAAAAACGTTTGTATAAATAAAAATAACATTGTATATATTTATCTATACAAAAAGATAGAAATTAAAATACAGCGATGACAAAATTAGGCGAATTTTTAGCGAAGAAATCTGTAAATAAATCTCAGATTGCCCGCAAAACAGGATTAAGTAAAGCTAGGATTAACGAATTAACGATGACCGAAACAGCTAAATTACGTTTGGACGAAATGTATTTAATTGCTTTGTCCATCGATACGGATCCGGCCAAAATGATGCTCGAACTCTGCGCACATCTCGAACTGAAAGAAACCGAGGAATAAAGCTATGCAATTTCATCAGTAGACTTTATGCAATTTCATCAGTAGACTTTATGCAATTTCATCAGTAGACCTTATGTAATTTCATCAAAACAACATATATTTGTATTGCATCAAGGAAATAAGTCATGTTTATACAAAGAAGAATACTACATGATATCAATGAGTTAAAGGACAAATACCCCATATTGGCCCTCACAGGACCAAGGCAATCAGGGAAAACGACTTTATTAAAAAAAGCTTTTCCAAACTATCGGTATATTTCTTTGGAAAATCCAGACTTATTGGAGTTTGCCGAAGCAGATCCCGTTGCATTTTTGGATATCTATGACCAACAGGTCATTCTTGATGAAGTACAACGCGTTCCCAGTCTATTTTCCTACCTTCAAGGAAGAGTAGATGAAAGCGGTATTATGGGGCAATACATTCTGTCAGGTTCTCAAAATTTCAACCTCCTAAAGAACATCACCCAATCCTTGGCAGGTAGGGTTGCCCTATTCAAATTGTTACCCTTGGATCTCGAAGAACTGAGTAGTAGCGATATGCTCCGGGAAAATTATGCGGATACCGCAGTCGATGGATTTTATCCTGCCATCTATAGCAGAGACATCCCGCCAAGAATCTTCTACAGTAACTATATCCAAACGTATATCGAGAAGGATGTGACAGACTGGCTAAAAATCAAGGACACCCTGCAATTCAGAAAATTCATCGGTCTATGTGCTGCCAGAGCTGGGCAACTATTGAATATATCAGCCCTGGCAAATGAAGCGGATATATCTTTCAATACCGCCAAAGAATGGCTAGCGATATTGGAAAGCAGCTATATCCTTTTCCTTTTGCCCCCATTTTATGAAAACCGCAGCAAAAGACTTGTCAAGACCCCCAAGCTCTATTTCTACGACACAGGACTTCTTTGCTTTCTATTGGGAATAAAAAAAGCGGAACAATTGGAACTGGATAAAGCAAAAGGAAATATTTTTGAAAATATGATCGTCGCGGAACATGTCAAAAGTCTACATCATCTCTATAAATTTGAGGATCTCTATTTCTGGCAAGACAGCAATGGTGTAGAGGTAGATCTGCTCTGGAAAAATAACAACAACTATTTTGCGACCGAAATAAAAGCTACAAAAACAGTCAGCAATGAGCTGTTCAAACAGCTCGACAAATTTGAAAGCTACCAACAATTGCCTACTCAGAAAATTTTGATTTATGGAGGCAATCAAACACAAAAGCGCACCAACTACTTCGTCAAAAGCTGGAAGCAGGCATCTGACGGAGCTGACTATTAAATATTGTGCGGTTTTGGACGTAAAACTGTTCGATATCGTACAGGCATAAAATCCAACAAATAAATCAAAAACCTATAAACCAGCAACTTAATAAAGTGGCAATACAATTGACTTCAGTCTAATGTCTAGATTGATCGGTCGATTACTGATCAATAAGATCTTAAAAAAGTATTGTTATGATAGGAAATAGTCTTAAAATCGCTTGGCGAAATATGGCAAAAAATAAACTCTATTCTTTTATAAAGATCGGAGGATTTGCTTTTGGTATTGCAATCTGTATTCTCAT
>Ga0213829_1000769_pt1 | contig 26419 bp, 24 predicted proteins | sample MC6MC0896MG_FD_180665 | JGI IMG/M metagenome (GOLD analysis project Ga0213829, IMG submission 180665) | Enriched soil aggregate microbial communities from Iowa State University, Ames, United States - MC6-MC0896-MG | ecosystem: Environmental > Terrestrial > Soil > Unclassified | place: USA: Iowa...
TCAGCGCCAACACCCGGACTCTCGTCGCCGAAGTCCGACGAGCCCTCACGAATAGCCCTGAAACAAGCAAAGAGCCCGTCGAAACCGACGAGCTCTCGCTTGATGTATTACCCGATACCGCATTTACTCGAGCCAAGGGTTCGAGTAAGAGCATCATGGTGGGACTGTTCTCCTCGCATTCGAACCTTCTGTACGAAGTCCATCGCCACTTGACACCCGGAGATTCGGGCTCCCGGCCAGAACGCTACCCCAGGCCTAGCCGGGCGCTACGCCAGATCACGGACTCCGCCAAGCAGAAGATCATCGACGGCTATCGAGAAGGCATGACCGTCTACGAGCTTGCCGCACACCACCAATGTCACCGCACCACCGTCAGCGAAGTCCTCAAACGAAACGGCGTCAAGCTCCGCCGCACCCCGGCACCTGCAGACCAGATCCAAGAGATGATCCGCCTCTACGAGTCCGGCCTGTCGCTCGCCAGGGTGGGCGAGCGGTTCGGAGTCAACGCCAGCACCGTGCTCAAACACCTGCGGGAGCGCGGCGTTCCGACGAGGAAATCTCATGGTCGAGATTGAACGGTGCCCAAGATTGGGGGCACCGGGCACCGTTCAAAGACGAGGCTACAGCAAGACCGCGAAGTCTATGCAGCTGATTCTCAGAACAACGCCGGAATCGACTGGTCCACCCCAAGATGCCTGGTGTCATACTTGGTCAACTGGTCAAATATAGAATCTTTGAGTACATCCACTTCCGGATCTGAGAGAATCCCTTTTGGACGCCTATCGTTCCACGGCGAGCAATCAGGAAACTCTTCGCGATCAGGAAAACGCGGAATCAAGTGAGCGTGCACGTGCGGCTCACGGTTTCCCAAAATAGAAATGTTGACGCGCTCGGCGCCCGTTGCTGCCCTAATTGCGCACATCGCTATTTGAATGTCTCTCATGAATCCCATCAAGGTGTCCATGGGAAGCTGATCCAAACTAAATCGATGCTCCCTTAGGGCAAGAATGCACCGACCAGGGAATCGGTCGTCGTTATAGAGACCCAGCTTCGAGTGCGAAGAAAGCGCGATCGGCTGCCACAGCTCAAACCCGCACGAGCTGCAGGGATCATCGTTGAGAAGCCGCGTACGCATAGACATTGCCTTCATGATAGCATGTACTCCTTCGTAAAGGGAAGCATCGCCTCGGAAGTAAATATTGCGCCAATATGCCCGTGCAATTCTTTGCCAAGCGACCTCATCTGACCAAAGTTGTCGCTTGAACATGGATCTTCTTGCCCACATTCCACAGCAACAACTTCACGCCAGGAAGCATCTCCCGCATTCTTAATAAACTTGTTAAGAATTCCGAACATTTCTCTCGCAATGATCTTATTCTGCTCCGAATCTGAATACCTCGCTTGGGAGATGGCAGAAAGAAGACGTCCGAGCCTCACTATGGGCGGCTGACTGAAAGACTCCTTGAGAAACGCAAGCTCGTCTACCTCACCAAGACAGTGCGACATCAAGTAAAGAGGGGCGACTGACGAGACGAAACAGAGCTTGCGAGGAATGAGCAGTTTGAGATACCGAAGGGAGTAAGGCGTATTGAGCGCCGACTTCGCGTGGTAGTCCACGGCTATCGTCCGCCAGTATCGAAGAATATCATTCAGTAGCGTTCGAGGAACACCTGTCGATCCGATTTTTCGGAGCTCCAAATACTTTCCGAGGATCGCTCCGAGCAGAGCCTCATGGGAAGAGGGATTGAATAATGAAACAGATTCTTCCAGAAAGAGTATTCTCCTGGATAGACTGTGGTTTGTGTCTGCTTGCAGCCCGATAGCCTGGGTGATCTCATCGGGGTCGATAATTGCCCCAAAGAGACCACTCTTTCCAGGCTCCGACAGCGTTACTCCATCAATCATTCCTTGGCGAAGCTTCTCAACGCTATCTAACGCGACACGGTGAGCAAACTCATTGTCGCCCCCATTTTTACCGACCAAAAGATAATCGAGATCTGAACTAGTTGTCATTTCGTAGCGTGCGAGTGAACCGAACGCGATGAAGTCGAGACCTTGCTCTTTGAGTTGGTCATCATTAGCAAGCTCCGCCCTGGCACGGTGTATGGCGTCAGTGCTTCGATCGATGGCCGCAAGAATCGCTCCGATGCTCTCTAGCGGCAGTTCTATCTCTTGCAGCAAGTGCCCAAATCGGCCACGAACGGTCAAATCGTCCATACTCATCGGTCCCCCATGCACATCTCACGATGGCCTTATGATAGCTGAATCCACAGCAGCAGGGACGCAGCCCGCCAGGGACTGTCACATTGATATCGTACTCAGCCAGACTATGCCTCATGGATCTGGCACTCAATGACACACAGCTTCGCGTTCTACAGTGGGTGGCTAACGGAGCCGACCTCGACAACCCGCCGAATGGCACCTTTAAGACGAGTGCGGTAGCGCTCCAGAATCGTAGTCTCGTCGACCTCGACAAACGACGCGGCCATTGGCGAATCGCGATCACCGAAGCGGGGAAGTTCTATCTGGAGCATGGGCACCACCCCAAAGCGAAAGCGGTGAAGCTGAAGGAACCTACGTTACCGAAGCCAGAACCAAAACCAGCGGCGGTAACCGAGCCGTCGGCGGCGGAGGACTCCGAACCGATCGTCGAGGCCTCTGTGTCGACACAGTCTGCGCGAATCGTCCAGGCCGAGACCATACCAATGCCAAGTCAGCTTCGGCAGCCACACAAAGCGGTTAGGGAGCTCGTCGACGACAAGAAACGGCTCGAAGTTCCGATAGAGCAGCGACAGCGCGCGCTGCTCATATTGCACGCCCTGGCCCAAGAAGCGATCCGCCGCGACTGGAAGGTGATTGCCAACCCGGCGACGTTCAAGAAGGACCCTTGGAATGATCGTCGAATACGGGTCTCCCCCGCGCCTGATCTCTTCTCAATTGACGCCGGAGACGCCCCAGCCGTCATTCGTTTGCGCATGCAGCAGAAGCGCGTCGATCACGTGCTGACGGAACAAGAACTTGCCTATAAGGCGAGGTACGGACACACATACGCTCGGAAGCACGACTTCGTCCCAACTGAGCGAATGCGGCCTGAGATTCGCGCTACATCGTATGACGTCCTTACCCTCGATGACACCGTGGCGACGCGCATCGAAGACAAGCTCCTGCGCGCGATCGAAAAGATCGAGCAGATGTCGGTCAAGGCACGAGAACTAGCTGAACAGCGACGCCAGATGGAGATCCGACGGCTCGAAGAACAACGCCGGGCCGCCGAGCTGCGGGAGCAAGCCACCAGATACGAAAGTTGGCTCAATACTCTCGAACAACTCCGTGCCGACTTCGCGCGGCATCAGGAGCTGCAGGCTGTCGTCGCAGGCCTCCGAGAAGCAGCGGAGGCCCAGGGATCCGACCACGAACAAGGCGAAATCCTCGGCGAGTACCTCGCCTGGTCCGAGGTCCATCTCGAAGAATCCGATCCGTTCCGGCGCATCCGGCTGCCGAAAGGCGACCGTCCGGACCTAAGTTTCGATGAATGGCGGGAATGGAAGCGGCAGCACCCGCAGCACTGGTGACCGGCGAGGCTCCCGAGCACCGAGCTTTGTCAATCTGGTTCGGACTGCAAACCCAGAATCACCTCCTGCGACACTGTTCCCATGCAACTGCCCACGAGCTCCAGCTCACTTCGCATCTGCGACGCGGCCCGTTGCGGCAAGGAAGCCCTCAGCCGTCGAACAGTGCTTCACGAGGTACTTCACCCACGCTTCGGTGTATCCGTAGCTTCTGCTGAGCGCGTCGTATAGACAGTACTTCTCGTCAGTACGCTCGGGATGCTCGGTCTCCTTCTCGGGACGAATTCCTTTGATCTTCCACGCTTGGAGAAAATGATGGCTGGTGAACCGATAGGGGATCTCGGCTGCCACTTTGATTTCCGCCTCTCTGGGGCGCAGGAGGCCATGAGCAACGACCTGGCGGGCCTGTTCTCGAATCACGAGACGTCCACGCTTGCCCATAGCGCTGACTGCAGCCCGCTCTTCCTCGGTCATGTCATCCCACCGCGTGAACTGCATTGCCAACGCATCCGGGTCACGCTTGGCGACCTCGAGCACGACTCGCAACCGAAGTTCAAATCGAGGATCGGTCGCAGTTCCTTCAGGCAGGCCCGAATGGTACTCAGCAATAAACCTCTTGAGATCCGCCGGAAGCTTGTTCCTTAGCTTCAGGAGTGCCTGTTCGCCTTCGGTCGTGAAGGTTCCAATGAAGACTGGAAATCGCAGAACCTCTGCTAGCGAGTACCTCGCGCCGAAGGTGCCAACCAGTTCATCTTCAAAGTTCAGGAGGAATGCCTGGGCATGACCGCTTACAGCAAGGCCTAGATTCTGATCGACAACAGCATGGCGATGCTCAATCCGGTTCCGCAACGCAATGAAAAAATCGATGTTGCGCCGTACAGGCTCTTCATCGTTTGGCCAGCGCTCGACGACACACTTCGCTAGCTCCCACCGCTTATGATCCCCATCGATGACGACGAACTTCCGAGGGTCGACTGCACTGCGGTACCGGTAGTCGATACCATCACGGTCGAATCGAGCGTGCAGCATGTAGAGCCAGGCTAGATGCATATGAACAACAAAGCCCTCAAATGCACGACTCTGACTGGAATCGTTGTAGAGGCGTACAGCCAAGGTTGCCTCGTCAATCGAGGCGCGTAGAGCGCCCTGCCACTTCGCCGGTCGCGGCATCATATCCCCCGTTTAGATAAAGAGTGACGCTTCCTGTTCTCGCCGTTCAATTGCCTCAGCGAGATCAGCGAGAATCTGCTCGATGGCCGACCGGAGCGAATCTTCCCCTATCGTCGGCGTTGCATGCACGAAGCCAACCTTGACCTCGGAAGCGTCGGGCAGACCGGGCGACGGTGAGCAGCTTACAAGACTGACCGATGCAATCGAGGGTAGTCGATCGCTTCCAATTCTTCGCAAGCCATAGAGATACTTTGCGCATTCTGAAAGCACATCCTCCGGCATCATCCGGGACCAAGCTTTCGCATCAAGGACGGAAAATTCGGTAATATCACCGCGAGTAGCCGAGAGCACAATGTCAGGGACTAGTTCAGCCGCAACCACCGCTTTGTACCGGTGCGCTCCGAGTTGAGTTGACCGTCGAAATGACGGCTTTACTCGCAGGTCGTAGGTGATAGCGTCGTCAACCCACGAAGCGATCGCGCCGTCCTGGGGAGCCGACATCGTCCCAAGCCGCTGCGAGATTGACTCTCGAACCCGGATTGCCAGCCATGCTTCGTACAACTCATCCGTATCGAGCAAGGGAACCGCCTCCTCGCCCCTCGTGCGCGCTTCAAGATCGGCCAGCACCTGCATGCATGACGTCACAAATCGAAGGAAAGCTGGCGGCCATGACGAGGGGTCGGCATCTGAACTTCCCGCCGGGCTGGCGGCAAGAGCAGAAACCTCGTGGATGGGTCGGACGAGCTCGTCGACCATCTGCCGGTCTGTTTCCCCCGTGGTTGTTGCGACAAGAGACGAAACACGCTCGGCCATTACCGATACCGCCCCTAGCGTTACGGGCTCAGACTGGCCAAACCATCTGGCGCTTCGCGTTGGTGTAGGGCTTCCTGTGGAAGAAACAGCAAAGTAGCCGTAGCGTCCAATCTCACGCTCAGTATGGGCCAAGTCTTCAAAGCCTCCACCAACGCCGACGGGAACCCAGCGAAGGTGACGACCGATCTTAGTCGGCCAGTTCCTCAGTAGGAGATCGGCATCGCGCGCGCAGAGCTCCAGCGCGTGCCAGTCGGCCAATACTGGAGCCTGGCCTGCAACTGTCGGAGTAGCGAACGCGTCCGACGTGGTGGCGAGCGCTCGTCTGGAGCGCCACGAAGCAAGTTCCCGTCCCGCAAGCCAGAGTGCGTTGAGATCTTCATGGGTGAAATTGCCGCTCGAGGGGACGTCAAGATCGAACATTGCAAGACCGTCGTCACACACGAACGGCAAAATCAGACGACCCGCAAAACTCCTGTCCGGCGGCTCACTGACAAGAAAGTCTTCACCAAGTGGTTCGATTCGAAGACCGTACGGAAGCAAAGGAGTGAGCGGACGTCCAAGCACTCTGACGCTGACCGCGACTCGGCCGCGCCGTACATAGTCGACCCGGCTCAGCTCAGCGCTCCCCAGAAATCTGGGGCCGGGCCAAAGTGCTGACCGCGCACGACTGAACGAAGGCGGTCAATGCGCGTAGCCAGCACACTCAGTTGCTCAACGTTCCTTAACCCTTCGATAGCTTGGCCAAACTGATGTGCGGGAAGGGTGGGGAGAACAAAGTGCAACAAGGCATTATCCACGGCGGTGGAAACTACTGTGCTGCCCGGCTCCGGCTCGGACTCACCTGCAAGCTCTACGTACCATGCGATGTAGAAGAGGGCCTTTTGGTATGCACGGAAATTGACCGCTTCCGTGCCGACTATCTCAGTCAGCTCTTTGCCCCGTGCAGCAAGGGCCTCCTCGTACACCGTTGACCCGCTGGTCGCGTAACGCACGAATGCCGAGGACGGGCGACCCAGGATTGTGCTTGCAGGACCATCAGCGTGCTCAATCGATGGTTGCGACAAGATGTCGGCCGATACTCGCGCTTCATCAATGGACGGTGTTTCGGTAAGTACAACGCATGCGCGACTGGCAACTTTGCGGGCCGGAGCAGGCGAGTCCGCGTCGACGTTGATCGTTGCAAAGAATCGCGGGTACGGTGCAAGCCGCAGTCTCGGCGGTACCTCTGCTTCGTCGGCGGGAGTCCCCAGTCGTTCGTTGAGGGCGTGCAGTCTGAACTCGAGCTCAGGGGACTCGTTTCCACCAAGTCCGTGAACTAGTGCCGAAAGATAGCCCTCAAGCGGCGAGAGGTTTGCCTCTTCAATGATCACGATCGGCGCATCCTGTCGCTCCTCGGATGACTCCAGCGGCAAAAGGTCCAGTAGTGGAGGCTGCGCAATGAACTTCTCTCCACCTAGATGAGAGTAGTACCCGAGGAATTCCTCCTGGCGGGCGAGGAAACGACTACCCTCGAGCCGAGACCGACGGTCCTTCTTGGCGAAGAAGGCTGCAAGAGCCGAAGCCATTAGAGACTTCCCACTGCCGCTTGGTCCCGCCATGAGTACAAGCTGGCTCCCGAGAGTCGCCGCCAGCAAATCCAATATATCGGCGTCACTTACAGCAATGCCGTGTCCAGTCGCGAACTTCTTGAACTCACCGACCAACCCAGTGATCTGATCGATCGGGGCTTCCTCGTAGGCCTGCCCCTGGGTAACGGCGACTCCCGGCTGCGTCTCGGGCGGTGGGCCAAGAACCGAGCGCTCGAGTAGTTCGGGAGACCAGCTTGGTTCGCCCAAGACGGGAACGCCAAGTGGGGCTCTCGTGGTGAATCGTTTGTAGTCCTCAAGCTCAAGTCCCAGCTTCGTCGCAGCTGCGGTCTGAAGCTCGTCACTGTTCGGTTCACTGGGCCAGTCCCAGTCGCGGCAGATCAAGACCGCCAGCGCCTCCCCCGCCGGCCCAGCAACGTCGAGTTCTTCGAACTTGCTGAGCAAGACGTCGATCGCGTCAGAACGAATTCCGTTGGAGATATGCCGGTTAGCTCCCGAACCGTCGTCATTGAAGAGGAGAGTCTGTGCATACCCGCGGGTTGCCTTGTTCCAGACCGTGGAGCGGCCAACCTGTTCGTTGCGCAACCAACGGTTCGCCGACTCCAAGTTGACAAACGGGTTGAGGGTACCGGTCCGAACCGAAGGAACCAGAGTGAAGAGGTCGGAGACGGCAGTGTCGGCGCCTCTGATAGTAGACTCGTATCCCGCCGCCTTCATCCGCAAACCAGCGAGAAACGCCTGCGTCCAGTTTGAGTCAGCGGTACGCCGAACGTGCTGGCTCAACTGAGTCATCGCAGCTTCGAGCGCCATTTCGGAAGCTCTGGTCATCGGGCGGCTCGCCATTGGCTGAGGGGTCCAGTCATACCAAGATTCTATGCGCGTGGACTGTCAGGTCACTTTGGCACGCCGTGTGGTGGTTTGGACACCGAAGTTGGGAATGTCGGTGGCGTGCGATTCAATGACAGACGGTTCTAAGCTCGTCCGACTCGGCGCGGGCTACTGAGCAGAGGTCATACTAATGAGAAGGTGGACACTATGGGATCAGAGCGACCTCGCGTGGTGGAGCTGAAGCGAGGCATCCAGCTCCCGGACATCAAGCCCCAGACTCCCGTGTCTTCACTCAACCGTGAGGCTTGGGCTATGCGCACTGAGACCTTCACCCTCAACGACGTGGCCCCGCTCGTGGGCATGGCACCGACCTTCATCAAGAAAGTACTCGGAAGCCGGAACGTACTAAGTGTCGCTGACGTACTCACGTTGCTCGATCAGGATGCCTTCAGCGAAACATTCATCCCTCGTAGCCGAGTCCTCGAGTATCTGGTCACTTCGAAGTTTGTCCCGTCGGCCGAGCCGGTCTCAACGGATGCTCACTTGCTCCTCGAAGGCAATGTCCTGGAAGCCCTCGAACTCATCGCACCTGGCTCGGTGCAGTGCGTTGTAACGTCGACCCCGTACTGGGGCCTCCGCATCTACAAGGACTCAAAGCTTGTTACCTGGGCAGACGGCGAAGAGTGCGCCTATGGGCACGAGCAGACCCCGGAAGGGTTCGTTCGACACTCAGTCCAAATCCTGTTCCAGCTTCGTGACGTACTCGCCGCCGACGGTTCCATCTGGTGGAACATCATGGACTCATACAACACCCGCACTCAGATTCGAGGCAACGCAGCCGAAGCGCTTCGTGCGATGCAGGGAAAAGATTCGAAAAGCTGGAAAGACCATGCCGCACGCCGATATAGCGCCGGTCACTCCTACTTGAAGGACGGGGAACTAAGCATGATCCCGGTCCAGATCGCCCAGCGAGCGAGCCGACTCGGACTGTATGTCAAGAGTCTGATCACATGGGCAAAGACGAGCACGCTGCCGGAGCCCCAGAACTCAAGGGTTAGTCGTGGCTCTGAATTCGTTATACACATCACAAAGACCCGTACCCCGAAGTTCGACAAGGAGGCGTATCGAAAGGTACGCCCGGCTCTCGGCGGGCGCAATGTTGGCTTCGAATCCGACAAACTGGCCGATGTGTGGGTGCTGCCCACCTCGAATGGCAAGAACGGCCATGGCGCTCAGTTCCCGACAGCCTTGCCGGGCCGATGCATCGCCCTCTCGACGGACCCTAATGACCTCGTGCTTGATCCATTTGTTGGAAGCGGTAATAGCGGGGTCGCCGCTAGGGCGCTCGGAAGACGATTCATCGGTATCGACGTCTCCCCGCGCTACATCGGGATTGCCGAAGAGAACATTTGCGCGGTGCGCGGCAGCGGCTTTGAGGCCGCAAGCTCACAAGTATCGTTTCCAGCGCAAGATCTTCCGATGACCGGTGAGCTGTGACCTGCAGTCTCGTTGGACCTTAGGTCTCCCGTATCGCAGGCATCTGATAGCGCTCGGAATGACTACGACGCCATTCCGTCAATACCAAGCCTGCCAATGACGTAGCCCAGGTCCACTCCTAGCGCCCTCGCAATTCGCGCAGTCTCGATAACGTCGAGCCGTCGCTCACCGCTCTCATACTTACTGACGAAGGACTGCGGCACGCCAAGCACCTCCGCCATGTCGATCTGACGGATGCCCGCCTCCTTGCGAAGACGCTTCAGGAGCTCACGAAACTCCCGGTACTCCTCGCTATAGATCGACTTGTCCACGGAACAAGTCGATCCGCCGTTCCAAAATATCCCAAGATCGGATATTGTCTCGACGTAGGCCGGCCTACCACGGGTCAAGGCCACCGCATCCTGCGGTAAGACGTCGAGGGGGTGACGGCATGAGCGGCGGCGACAGCTAACCAAAGGGGAAGTTATCCCCGCGGCGGGGCGACCCGACAGGGTTGCCCCGCCAGCATTTCACCCTCTTCTCAAAATGAAACTCATGCTTCATAATGGGCGCCAGGTATGCGACCAACCTCACTCCAACGCATCTATCGCCTCAAAGTCACCATCGTGGCCTTGTTCTCTTTGGGAATCGGAATCGGCCTCCAGGTCCTTGCCGCACACATCCACGACATCGCCCCAGTACTGGCGTTCCTGCCACTCTCTGAGATCGGCGGCACCTTGCTCGCGGCCGGACTCTTCGGCGTCGCGTGGGACTACTTCGACGGCAAGGACAAAGAAGACCGCGAGAACGAACGCATCCGCAACATCCTCAAAGAAGCAGCGCCTGACTTCCGAGATGCTGTCGTCCGCGGTTTCGCCGTCGAAAGCGAAGACCTCAAACGCGTCGCCACCCCAGAACTGCTCGACGACATCGCCGGCAACGTCCTGGCTCTCCGCCTCGGCGATCGTCACTTCGCCGAAGAGGTCTATGCGGACATTCGCGATCAAGCGATTCGCGCCCCGGAACGCTGGCATGACGTCCAGGTCTTCATCCGGCTCTCATCTATAGATGAGAGGAGCGCCGGCGGTGCTCCTCGATTTGTCGTAACCGTCACCTGGGAATACACGACGGTCCCAAGTCACACGGTTCAACGCTTCGCCTGCGTCTCTGACAGGGAAGAGTTCCGCGAACTCATCAGCGACACCCCAGCCACCTTCGCCTGGCGTATGGCGCCACGCCCCGGCGGCTTCGACGCCGCCAGTAAGGATGCTTTTGAACTCGTGCAGTACAGCATCGACGGGGAAGAGCGGACTATCCGTCGTACCCAGAAGAAGGGCGGGCAAACCTACTCCGTCACCCTAGGCCGCGAAACCGTCGCGGCTGCAGAACCGTCCCGGATCTCCTATACCTACCGCACCATCGTTCCGCCTGACGGGCACTTGCTGCATTTCGACATTGACCAGCCCACGAAGGGGCTGCAGGTCAACTTCGACTACAGCGACACCGAGATCGCCCAGGTGAAGGTTCTCGATCTCATCGCCAGCAGCAAGCACGCCAGGATTCAACGCATGCCGTCCTCCGTGCCTGGCAAGTCCGTCAGTGTCGACTTCGACGGCTGGGTGTTCCCGAGAACTGGGATCGCGTTCGTTTGGACCCTCGCTTCGGAGTCAGCACCTGACGTCTAACGTCGCCTTGAAATCAAGAAACGGCAGGACTTTGGGGTGCAGTCATGAGACGATCATCTCTCTCGGACTCAGTCCGCAGGTTGGCTCAATGGGGGGAATCATGCCATCAATCCTGACGATCAATTCGCGCGGAGGGGTAGGGCTCACTGCCAGCCGCGACTACTTCAACATGAGCAGCACACAGTTCAAGGCTTTCATCAAAGGGCATCACACTCTGCTCGTCGACGCCCTCCGCTCATTCGACATCTCTTATGACGCCCTCGCACCTGCACTCACGCCGTCTGTCGCAGGCCGTCAAGAGATTGCACTCATTTTCAACATCGACCTCATCCCCTCAGACTTCTACGGATATGAAGTCCATAAGCACCTGATCCCATTGCTTGGTAAAGACTCGACCATCAGCGTCCTGTCTGGAGATATCCTGCTTGAGCCCACGATAGCCAAACAGCTCGCCGTCGAGGCCGGCATTATCCAGTCGCCCCAGGCCGAGTGGGGAAGACAATTCCTCTACTGTGTCTACCTCAACAACCTGTCGGAGCAGCAGCAGCGCACCATTCACGACGCATTCGCTGACTGGCCCTCTTTTGTTGGCCTGGCTCCCATGACGTATTCGTCACGTCTCAAGACCGTCCTCGGCACCATGCTTCCTACGGTCTACGTCAAGCAGGGCAAGCGAATGCTGACGCTCGGCGCCGAGGATGATTGGGTCTACGAGGGAAGCGAGATCTCGTTCCCGTTCAAGGAGAACGGCTACAAGGCCTACGGGGTTCATGACAGCCTCTTCTCAGCGTTGCTCTCGTACAAGATCCCTTCCGAAGTTCTGCCGGTGTATCAGGAAGACGTACTTGTCTCGCTGAACGCCATCTCAGACGCACCTATGGAGCTCAGCGGATTCGACGTCGAGATCGCCGAGGCCAAACACGAGTACCTGCTCACGAAGAAGTTCGCGATTCTCGAAGCCGTCGGCCTGGAAGATCTTTCAGTTCTAGATCTTGCTGCGGTGATTCGGGCCAATATCGACGGAGGCTACATTTACCGCCTTCAGGAAAACGTCGACAACACTGTACAGTTCACGCTTGCCATCGAACTCAAGAAAAAGACGGGTAGCCCATTGGTTGCACGCGTCGCACTCAAGTACTTCCCGGAAGAGCGTAAGCTCAGGCTCGTCACAATGACCTGACATCGGAGCATCGAATTCGCAAAAATCCCCCAGAGCTGGCAACTTCGCGGGAAGTACAGAAGATCTGAGTAGGGGCTTCGAACGCTCTTAGCTTGCCGAGTGAAGGGATGGAGCGTTGTTCGACGCCCTTCTGAGCGTAGGCCGTGAGCCGGAGGGCAGCGACCACTGGTCGATAAGATCGATGTATGACCGTGAAGCAAGTTGCCCCATCCATCATCAAGCCCCTCGTTGACGCACTTTCCGCGGCCTACTGGTACAAGAAGGACCTTCGCGAGTTCCTTCTTAGTGCCCTCCCGAACAACGCGGAGGTCCGGTCTCTCGATCAAAGCCTGACCAAGCGCGACATGGTGTCCGAACTCGTCAACGCCCTCTACCGGAACCAAGGAAGGCACCTCGACGATCTTGTTCAGCTCATCCTCGCAGTCGACGACATCAAGGATCCCGGCTGGCTCAAGCAGTTGACCGATGGTCCGGAGCGTTACGGCGCCGCGAAGGAAGCCCTCCAAACGTTCCACTCGCACGTCGCGCCGTATCGAGAGCTGCGGAGTGAAGTCGACCAAGTTCGCGACCGCCAAGCGCAAGCAAAGGCACGAGACGAGAGAAGGCGAGCTCACGCCGAAGGCCTTAGCGAACTTCGAGAGCAGTTCAAGCTCGTCGCAAATCTTGAGCCTCAGCGCCGCGGTTACGAACTAGAGAAGCTTCTTACGTCCACCTTCCGATTCTTCGAAATTGACGCCCGCGGATCATTCCGCATCCTGGGCGAGCAAATCGACGGCGCCTTCACGCTCGACGGAACCGAGTTCCTCCTCGAGGCAAAGTGGCAGGGCGAGTTGATTGGGCTGGCTGATGTCAATGCATTCACCGGCAAAGTTGACAGCAAGCTCGATAACACGCTCGGCCTCTTCGTCTCCATCAACGGATTCCAGCCAACCGCGATCGAACGACTGAACGGCGCAGGACGTTCGCGAGTCATCCTTATGGACGGTGGTGACCTAACCGCCGTATTCGACGACCGTATCGCTCTTCCCACCCTGCTGGCACGTAAGAAGCAGCATGCAGCCCAAACTGGGGAAGTCATGCTCGCAGCCTGGCTAATCGGGTAGGTTTCTCGACGCCGCGCCGTTACCAACGAGTGTCCATGCCAAACCGACCTCCCAATCGAGGTTGCGTCGCGTCGGTACCTCTCGAACCAGGGGCCGTGTGCCGCCCCTAGCCACGGAACATTCTCAGAGTTCGGGATCGTCCGCACGGTGCTCTTATGCAGCAATAAGTCGGTCTCGCCATTCGACGAGGGTCCCCTCGAATGCGAGCCACTTGGCTACGACAAACCTACTCTGTGGCGGAAGGTCCTCTATCTTGGTGCCATTCAGCTCGAGGATCTTGAGCCACTCGGACGGGCGTTCGGGAACTCTTAGTCCTGGGATCACGTCTAGACCTCCGCTTGCGGCCCAACAGACAGCGGCACGTATCTCATCCTCGGTAACGCTGTTGTGATTCCAAAGACCCTCTTGATGGCGCCGGCCTCGAGGTCCACCAAATATTGGAATCCACAGTTCGCTATCCGTGGCAAGTAGTGCAGCTATCGCTTCCTGGGGACGTTTGCGCATTTCGCCAAGAACTAGGTCGCGCATTTCAAGAAGGGCTTCTCGCGGCGCTCCAGATTCACTGGCTGCGCGATCGTTTAGTGCAAGACAGAACCGAAGCAGGGTACGCATCGGCACCTCATTCGGAAAAAGTATCCACGCGGCGATGATATCGAGGACCTGAGTTAGTTCATGGACCTGATGTGCATCAATTCTTAGAAGACATCCTTCGTCGAAAGTGATTCTGAATTCGAGGGTATCTCGACTGAATCCGCGCCGACTTCGCAAAAGTTTGATCCTGCGCCCAAGGATCGCCCATTCAGAAACCGAAACATTCGTGTAGCGCTTTTCGTTCGCGCTGAGTATTTGAGAGGCCTTAAAGGCAGAGTACGAACCGTACGTTCCGGTCAGCATGGAATGCTCGCGCTGACGCTGAATTGCGGAGGGGAGACGTGGGGACAACATCTCCGCCCAAGGCCCCTCGGGAACCTCGAACACCTCATCAAGGATCGGCTGGGCCTCACGAGCAACCTTATAGGCAGAAATCCACGGGAAATCTGCTGAGTATCCGAGGAGATCAACTCCGATGTAGGCGAGAAAATTTATAAGGTCTTGCGGATCGTCTGCAAGGGCCGTCAGTGCACGCCTTACCGAGCGATCCGAGGGTCTGACGCCTACGGCCCTCACCCAGATCCCCCACGGCAGTCCTCTCAAGACTGCTTCCACCGCCATCGCGAGCCCGTCGTCGGGAAACCACCAATAGACAGTATCGATAATTTTGAAGATTAGACCCACGGAGCTCGACGGCACCTCTGCAACTGCACAACGTAGCTCGCCGACGATTTCAGCGTCCAGACTGAGATGGTCCCCCAGCGTTTCAAGCAGAGTAGCGACGCGGCGAGCGGGGTCTTTGAGGGCAATCAGGTACAGACGTCGCTGAGTCTCTCTATGCAGTTCGCCTGCGAGCTCCCACATTCCTTCGGCGGCGAGGTCTGCGGCCGTCTGTCGGCGAAGAAGTGACCCTCTTGGTGTCATGCGGGCCATCTGGGCCATCATCGTGAGAGTCACGCAGCCGGGGTCCCCCACCTGTCGCAAGCCACGGGCGTGGGAGAAGACGCGTGTCTGTTGCTCCGGTTCGAGCGAGGCAATCATGAACTGAACAGCCACCTCCCAGGTACCACGGGTCTGCAAGATGTAGGTGAAGTGCTCCTTCCACCGGTCAAAGTCGTCTATGTAGAGTTCCGCGAGGTATGTCCCCACCAGGTACTCATGCAGGGTTCGGTGTAACCACCGAACCTCTTGGGCTCCCTTGTACAGGGTTGACCCGTGAGCTACTAGCAAGCCCGCTGTCGCATACAGTGATGCCGCTATCGGCTTGTTTGCGTGCTCCACCGCACGATTGAGGCGAGCAACACTCAGAACATCCGCCCAGCGGGACGACGTAATGTCCCGCGATCCGCCGAGCGCCATCGACCAAGCGATCTGGCGAGCAACCGCCTTTTGGATCTCAACTTCGTCAGCGGTGAGCTCGCACTCTGGCGGATCCCAGCGTCGCTGGAGGAACACGTCCAGATACCTGTCGTAAAGTTCGCTTGCTGTTGACGGCACGGATCCAGGTTCTCCAGCCACCATCGCGATGATTCCAAGAAGGACAGGAACCTGCCTAGATACGGAATGAACCCCCTTGATTGCACCAACTGCACCTCGGTGGGCAGCACTGTCCAGCCGGCCTTGAAACCAATCGTCCAAAAAAGCTCGGCTCTGCCGCAGGCTCAGGTGATCAACACTGAACTCTTTGAACGTGCGCCAGGGTACTGATTGGTAACCAAGTCGGCGGGAGGACACAAGGAGGCGACCTGGGAGCTTATCCAGGGCCGCCAAGGCCTTCGACACGACTCCGCGGAGGTGCCCGGGAACTTCATCAAGACCATCAAGTGCGATCACGGCGTGAGGCGATTTACTGAGCAGCTCGATCAATTCGTTTCGCCCTTGCCCAAGCCGTAAGTCGGCTTCGCGTTCCGCGCACCGAATGATCAGCTTAAGGTGAGCGGCGATCCCTAACGGCATTGACTTTTCGCGACGCTTCCCGAGCATGACAGCAAGGTCGCTAAGACGACACTTCACAGCTGACGGGTTTGACCGGTCCCGGACTTCCTCGATCACGTGCGCAGCAAGAAGCGTTGATTTCCCCCCGCCCGGGTCTCCCAGTAGGACAACCCGCCGTTCCTCCTGAAGTAGTTTCAAAGCATTTACGCCACCAGAGGTTGGCGGGTCCCCGTAAAGCCCCCTTTGATTGCGCCGCCTGGTCACTTCGACTTCCATTCGTCGAAGCGAGGTCACAGTCATTGTTGCAGCGAGAACGCTTGGAGTCAGGTGGGCAGGATACCCTGGCGCCTCGCGGTCTAATTTAGAGGCGAAGACCTCTGCAAATTGTTGGGCAAGCGAGCCGTATGCTCTTAGAGGCGAGACCTCACTCCGCTCTATGACAACAGGATCCCGTTCCCCAACATAGGCGAAGAGCGCAGCCATGACCGCATCGGCCATCGTTCGCATGGGCAGTTCGTCCATGCTGATTGATCCCACAGTCTTCTTGCCGAGAAGAGCAGCCACGTAGATTTTTCGCACGTTGACAGCCTTCTCGAAAGAGGCGTTGTTTGAGACCTCGCTGTTCGACTGACGCAACATGGCGAGAGTTCGCCCCTCAGGGTCTCCGGGGATCACATCGCCATCCGCCGGAGGTGGCTGAAGGCGATTGAGAAGGATTCTGGCGCAGTAGAGATAGAGGGAGGGAAGATCCTCTCTTGCCGGCACGCTGTCAACGGCATCAAGAACGGCAGCGAGAGCATTCCAAGTATCCTCGTCGGTCCATTCCTGATATTGACCAGCGGATAATGCAAGGTCATGAACTGCCGCGTTCAGGATTGGATGCTTCGCAGTGCTTCGCCGAAGACTTTGCGTGGCATTACCCCCGCCGACACCTTCGTCGCGCCCGAGCAGAAGTCGCTGCACATCGTCCCTGACCTCGGCCCATTCATGTGAATCCGGAACGAGTCTTCCCACCACCATGACCAAAGTGTAGCGGCGAAGCGTTATTGACAATCATTCTCAATTAGGGTACAGTATAGGTCGGGTTGGCCCCCAATAGAAGGGAGGCCGCCCATGGCCCGCTTTGATTTCCTCAGTTCGGGACTCATGTCTCTCCGAGATCCCATGGAAGCCTTCGACAGCTTCCTCCAGATGGACGAGAACGGCTACCAGGACACCGAACTGGGCAAGGAATTTGACGACGACAACAACCCCCGTAACGTCACGTGTTACTTGGATTACATGTTCGTGTGGTTGGCGGAAGGGGACGGTGCGCTGTACTGCGCAACGTTCGAAGATTGGCTTCTGGCCATTATCCGCTTCGCCGACGATCTCTACTCGCCTCGCGCGCGCAAGACCCGAGACACTAGCGATATGGGCACAGGCCCACTCGAAAGTGGATACTGGGGTGCTCGAACAAGCCTCACGATGGGACTTCTCGACTGGGGCGCCGCGTCCCGCGACGAGAAGCTCAATGAGCAATACGTGGAGGCGATCCACAATGCCCGAAGCTGGGTGACCAGTCAGCGGCCCGCGGATGAAGAAGGAATGCGCCACCCTGCGCTTGACCGGAACATCTACGAGCGTTGCCGCGTACGAGCAAGCGAACGTCTCCGCAAGCGCGAACTTGAGTCGCTCGCCGAGAAGCTGAATCACAAGAAGATGTAACCCCTGCGTCATTCCTTGGCGCACCACCGTATCAACGGGCCACCCAGCCCGCTCCGAACACCTCGGGGCGGGCTTTTTCACGTCCTGCGGCCGTACTTCCAACGTCCTTCGGCGTCCTTTTGTACTTCTTCGTCCTGCGTCCGGCCGCTGCCGAAGCCTGGAGTTGTCAGGTCGGCAAGAACGTAAGGAACATACGATGTCATCCGTTGAATCCAACACCACTACCGGGGACCCACTCGAAGCACCTTCCCTAAGCGCGGGTGCAGAGAAGGTCTTGCAGTCGCTTCTGGTCGAGGTCCGGCTCGCAGCGTCCTGGGCGCATTCCTTCGCCGAGGAAGAGCACCGGCACGATCCTTCGGCCGTTTTCTCGGACCGCAATCGCCAGTCGCTGAAGTCGACGCTGGCAACCCTGAACCGGTTGTCGGCCATCATCGGGGCAACGCCGTCCGGCCAGTCCTAAGTCTCCGGTTGTCGGAGTTGGAATCGGCCAGCTCCGACAACCGGCACCACCGGATCTGTAGATCCCCATCTCTTTCCGTTTGTCTCCACTCTGAAAGGCAACACCATGTCGAATCTCACCCCACGCCCCGCCTCGCCGGGCATCTCCCAGATCCCGGAAGGTTTCAGCCGGGCCGAGAGCAAAAGTTTGCAGCGCGCGCAGAACGCTGAAGTCTCCCACGGCCTAGTCATCGCTACCCGTGTTCAGGCTGCCGGTTTCGTAGCCGCCACCGGTATCCAGCTGACGGGCATGCTCTCACGCGAAGCGGAGTTCCTGTCCAATGGAGACCCGCAGGCGAAGGCCCAAATGGACTATGTCGCGGATAGTTTCGCCGAGGGGGCGGCGTACGAAGTGCGCCGCATGCTCCGGTGAGGAGGGCGGAACCTTGAAGACTTTCCGTTTCCCAAATCTCCTCGGCCGCTCAGAACCTACCCCTGATATGCCCGAGCACGAGGCTGCGGCTCAGTGCTTCATCACCGGGGCGACCGAACTCGTCACTGGCGTCCAGCAGCTTTCTGAGGCGCTGCAGGTGACGCATCCGGCGTCGGCTCGTCATCTGCGGCTGTTGGCTCAGCAGTACGCCGCCTTGGCCGTGACGGCCATCCAGAGCTGGCCCAGCGCGCCCTTCTCCGCTCCGACCCGGACGGGCAGGTAGCACACTATGGTTGCCTGGATCATCCTCGCCATCATCTTTGTGGCAGTCCTGCTCTGGGCGCTCATCGACTTTGCCATGTTCCTCGTTCGTGAGGGCCGCCGGGAGCGCATCCGGCAGGAGGCCGACGCGGCTGTGGAGCGGCTGCGGGAGCGGTACGCCCAGGCACAGCAGGACATGCGCAATCACCGTCAGTAGTTACCTCGGAGACACCGGTTCGCAGCGGCTGTGGTTGATTTCACATCAACAGCTTTTGCCGCACCAAATCCGTGGGTTTCTCCCTGGTTGGTGGTGTCGCGTCGCTTGGCTAAAGGCTCGCTCGAAGCCTTCACAGGCTGGCTGAGATGGCCCGTAATAGGCATCCAGCCCGCCAGGCGGCGCGGCATCACCTATCCACATTTCATCTTCACGAGAGGAGGACTCTGTCCAATGTCAGACCACCAGAAACACAACCTTCCAGGCAATAAGCCGAAGCCGGGCACCTTCCGGGCCGTGTACGCAGACCCGCCCTGGATGCCATCCCAGACCGGAAAGCTTGGGGCCGCGAACCACTACGAGCTCATGCCCAGCGAGCGAATCCTCGGTATGGGCAAGGCCATCCAGGAGATCACCGCTGAGAACTCTTTCTGCTTCCTCTGGGTCACCACCGCCACCGTGCCGCTCGGCATCAAGGTGCTGGAGGCCTGGGGGTACCGCTACACGAGCTTCTACTTTTGGGCCAAGCCACGCCTCATGCTCGGCAATACGTTCCGCAACGCGGGCGAGCTGCTCTTGCTCGGCGTCCGTGGGAAGGGCACCCAGGTAGCATTCCGCGGCCAGCCGAACTGGGGCATGCACCCCGTGCAGTCTCATTCGACCAAGCCTCAGGAAATCCATCAGATCGTGGAACGCCTGGTCGGCGGGGACGGACCCTTCCTGGAGCTCTTCGCGCGTAGGCCTGCTCCATCGGCAAAGCACTGGGATATCTGGGGTAACGAGTGCGAAGCGACGCTCTCGCTAGCCGGCTGGGGCTACCCAGTCCCCGCAGATGCGGCCGGTCTGAGCCCTCAGCTCGAGGCAGAGGTGGGGAAGCGATGAAGGGAGTGAAGCATGTCGGACGATACCGGGCCGCGCTCATGCGCGGAGAGGTTCTGGCGGATGTGCCTGTCCGTCTTCAGCGGCGTCGTGCTGCTGGTCTTGACGATCGAGCTGATCACGCAGTACTGGCTGGCGTTCGCCATCGCCATGGTCGTGGCGATCGTGATCGTCATCGCGGTGTGGTGGTGGCGACGCCGGAACACCTGGTGACCCTCCCCAACGAGAAAGGAGGGAAGCGATGACCAGGCGGCGACGAGATCAGGCGCCGCGCCGTCATCGTCTGGTCCCCGTCTGGAAAAAGACCCTAGACCGCGAAGCCTTCGCGAGGGCGCTCCTTCTGCTCGCGATGCACCTTGACGAAAAGGATCGCGCCGCTCATAAACAACCGGGAACACCGGGCGCAGATAGACCTGGCGATGAAAGGGGGAGGCATGACGCAGCACAATAACCGTGAGGGATGGGAGTGGAGGGAAATGCTCTGGGATGAGCCCCTCTCCCCCGAGCAGGTCACCAGCGCCTTGGAGCATCTTGCCGCCACCGCATCTCTTGGTCCGGTCGTGTTCGAGTTCCGGGCGACGAGCACGGGGGCCAGATGGTTGTTTGCCGCCCGCCCGGGACGTATCGACGACGTTGCCACCGCGCTCAAGTCTCATCTCCCCGCCCGCATCCACACACCACGCCGTACTCGCAGGGAAGGGCAGCATGCTGGACAGCTCCGCGTGAGCGGCGGCCATCCGAGCCTGGCGTCCAACCGGGTCAAGGCAGCTGTCCGTGGCCTCTACGGGGCACTGTCGCGGCTCCCAGAGGGCGAAGAGGTGCTCCTCCAGCTTCTCCTTGGTCGCCGCCATACACCGTCACTCCAACGCAGAGGGGATCAAGGCTGGCTGAGCATCATCGTTGGCCCTCCCACGCACGGGCGAAGCAGTAGGACGGGCGCAACCGTGAGGCAGGGAGATGAGCAACACGGCTTCTCGGCAACGGTTCGCATTGGCATCAGCGGAGCGAACCTCACGAGAGCACGCTTCCTCTTCGGGCAAGTCATCGGAGCACTACGGGTACTGGAGACCTCCACAGCCCGCATCAGGCTCGATTCCGACTCACCACAGCGGGTGCATCAGGCACGCACTCCGTGGCGCTGGCCGCTGACCTTGGCCAGCGGAGAACTCGTCAGCCTGACCGGATGGCCCATTGGAGACCCACCGCTGCCACTGCTCGGCAGCCTGCATCCCAAGCAGCTTGCCCCGCCCGCGAGCCTTGTCGCCACCGAGCGTGTCATTGGCCGGGCCAGTGCACCGGGGCATGAGACGGAGATCAGCATCCCGATCCGCGACGCCGCCTACCATACGCATCTGCTCGGCCCGACCGGGTCTGCGAAATCAACAGTCATGCTCTCGCTCATCACGGCGGACATGAACGCGGGTCGTAGCGTCTTGCTCTTGGATCCGAAAGGGGATCTCGCCACTGACGTTCTCGCCCGAGTACCGAAAGGACGCGAACAGGACGTCGTAATGATCGACCCCACCAATCAATCACCTGTGGGCCTGAACGTGCTGGCTGGATCCGCGCAGCTGGCATCGGTGAGAGCTGATGCGCTGCTGGCGACCTTCGAATCACTCTTCGCCCAGAACTGGGGTATCCGCTCAGCGGACATCTTCACGGCCGCATTCAACACCCTGAACCATGTTCCGGGCGCGAACCTCCTGTGGTTGCCACCGCTGCTGACCAACCCAGCATTCCGAAAGAAGGTCATCGCCCAAGTTCACGACCCGATCGGCCTCGGCGCCTTCTGGCAACAGTACGACGCCAAGAAACCAGAGCGTCAGGCCGAGGAGATCGGGCCGGTACTGAATAAGCTTCGTCAGCTCGTCCTTCGCCCAGGCCTACGTGCGGTCCTAGGCCAGAGTTCTCCTCGATTCGACCTCGATGACCTCTTCACACAGCGACGCATCGTGATCGTCAACCTCAACAAAGGCTTGCTCGGTCACGACGCCGCCCGACTGCTCGGCGCACTCCTGCTCGGGCAACTCTGGACACGGATCCTGGCCCGCCAAGCACTCCCTCCAGCACGACGACACATCGTCGGCATCTACATCGATGAAGTTCACGACTTCCTGGCCGGGCTACCCACCGGCGATCTTTCCGACACCCTTGCGCAGGCCAGATCACTCGGCACAGCGTTCTGCCTGGCCAATCAGTACTTGAGCCAGCTAACGCCGGCCATGAGGCAGGCAATCGAGGCCAACACCAGGAGCAAGATCTACTTCGGCCTCGGCGGTACTGACGCCTCCACTGTGGCCAAACACACCGCCGGGTTGGAAGCCCAAGACTTCATGCTGCTACCGAAATACCACGCCTACGCCAACGTCATGCAGAACGGCCAGAACACCGGTTGGATCACCGTCGCCACCACGCCACCCGTGCCCGCAGTCACGGACGCAACTGCCATCTACGCCGCGAGCCACGAACGCTACGGCATCCCCGCGACGGAAACCGAGCAACAGATCCTCAAGCTCATCGCTACTCCACACAGCACCGAGGAAGCCGACCTTGATGACCAGCCGATCGGGAGGACCCGCTCATGACCATCACTTCTGCCCTCAAGAAGGCGAGACGTTTCGGCAGACACTTCGCTCCCTCCAACGTTTCGCGCCATCGGCGTGAAAACGGCATTCCGTTCGGCCAAGCGGAGGTGACTGACCCCACCTTGTGGGCTCACTCCCAGCCGCTTCATCGACAGGATCCCCCCTCATGAACCAGGCCCCACTCAAACTCCCAGACACCCTCACACACCAGATTCACGAAAAAATTCTTCGAACGCTTCAGGATCTGCGGTTTGCCACCACGAAACAGCTCGCCCGGCTCACCAGCGCTGACTACGGCAACGACCGATCCGCGTTGCGGCAGACCATGCGGCACCTGAAAACCCTGGCCGAGCACGACCTCGTCCGTTCCCTGGAGCGTCGGGTCGGGGGCTGGGAGGGCGGCTCCCAGAACACCATCTGGGCCCTGACAACCAGAGGCCACCGACTCCTCACCGACAGCCCAGCCCGGCAACGTCCCCACCTAATCTCCACGACGTTCCTAGAACACCTGCTCGCCGTCGCAGAGACACGCGTAATCATCACTGAAACCGCCAACGCCCACGCCGGCATCACGGCAACAGTCACCGGAGAGCCAGGCTGCTGGCGCCAGCACCTCGGCCATCACGGGCAGATGCTGACCCTCAAACCAGACCTGCACCTCACAATCCAAAGCCCGGAGTTCCGTGACAGCTACTTCCTCGAGGTCGACCGGGCAACGGAAAACCCGAAAAGAGTAGTCACGACCTGCTGGTCGTACCAGCACTACAGGCTCACCGGTGCCGAGCAAAAGAGCGCAGGGGTCTTCCCGGCGGTGATCTGGATCGTCCCCAACGTGAAGCGACGCGAGCAGCTTCGCCGCCACCTCAACGAGGAACCGCGGCTCCCCCAGGAGCTGTTCACGGTCATCACGCTGGAGGAACTGCCCGAGCTGCTCCGGAACGGACCACCATCGGCCACCCAGCAGGTCTGACAACAACACAACACTCATCGGAAAGGAGAACAACCCCATGGAATCCGAACACATTATTTACCCAGGAGGTGAACACGAAACCAGAACAATAACTCCGTCTACCCCAGGAGCAAGAGCCAATGCTGACCTCAATCAGCCATGCCAAAGGCCTCCGCGGGCAGGCGCAGAGTCCCACCTTCACGCAACACTTCAACCTCACTTGAAAGGAGGAACTCACTATGAATCACGAACGCCATACTCCAAGTAACGGATCGGAGCAGCCCGCAGAGCGAGGCACTCCATACCCCGCACCGGATCGGGAAATCCCAGACTGGCGACGCCTCGAAGTCACTATGAACCGCTTCGACGACGCCATTGCCGGAGGCATCGCCAAGGCGCTAGAACACCGTGCTGGCATCGACGATGACACCGCCCGCTGCATCGCCCATGCCCTCAGCAGAAGCCTCGAGCGACACAGCGCGCTCTCCAACTATGCACGCACCGGTGAAGGTGACTATGAGACCCTGCGGGATGAGTATTTGCGTCTCTACAACGACCCGGACGCGCCTGCCTGGGTCATCGAGCTGATCAACTGGCTCGGCACTCACCTCATCCGTAAGGAACACCCTGATGCGCTGACCATCGACTCCTCCGAGAGGTACCCGCTCACTCTTGACCGTCTGCTGGTACCGGCGATGGTCGAGCTCGGTGACTGGGCAACCACCATCCACGTCCCCGGCAACGCTACACCGGACGATATTTCCCAGCTCACGGTACGGCTTGGCGAACTTCACCCCGATGAGGACTTGGGCCTCATGGCGTTCCTGTCCCTGCGCGACGTGAACGCGATGGACGATGACATCGTCGGCGCCTACGACAACGTCTACGCGGGCACCTACGAAACCATCGAAGACGCCATCACCGAGATCTGCGAACTCGACGAACGTGCCCGCGCGATCCAAGACCGGGCGGAGGAAGAACACTTCTACATCGACGGCCTCACGCCAGACTACGAAGCCCTCCGCGAAGACGTTGAAGAGGGTATCGACCTGGTCGAGCTGGACGGACGAATCTATGCCTTCCACAAGTAGCAGCGCCCCCGGTACGACCCCGGATGACGGGGTTGGAGCAGTGCATAACTCAAGTCAGGACGCCAATTTCGGACTGGACTCTTCCGGGCAAGCGAGCGTCAATGGGACCATGCCCATGACTTCGACCACTGCACCCAACCCGCTGGCGGACCCCTTCGCCGCCTTCACGCAATCGTTCACACCAAAGCGAGCCATCTCCTACCTGCGTGTCTCGACCAAGGAACAGGCCGAACGCGGCGGGCGCGAAGAAGGGTTCTCCCTGCCAGCCCAGCGCGATGCCAACAAGAAGAAGGCCCAGTCATTGGGTGCGATGGTCATCAAAGAATTCGTCGAACGCGGAGTCACCGCCACCTCCACCCGACGCCCGGCACTGCAGGAAATGCTCCGCTACCTGGAGGAGGAAGGCGAAAGCATCGACTACATCATCGTCCACAAGGTCGACCGCCTCGCCCGCAACCGCTACGACGACGCCACCCTGAATCAGCGCTTCAACGAACTCAACATCCGGCTGGTCTCCACCACCGAAAACATCGACCAGACCCCGGGCGGCATCCTGCTCCACGGCATCATGTCCTCCATCGCAGAGTTCTACAGCAAGAACCTCGCCAACGAAGTCGTCAAGGGCATGAGCGAAAAGGTCAAGAACGGTGGCAGCGTCGGACGCGCACCCATCGGTTACCTCAACACCCGCACCATCGAAAACGGCCGCGAAGCCCGGACCGTCACCGTCGACGAGCAACGCGCACCCCTGGTCACGTGGGCCTTCAAAACCTACGCCAGCGGGGACTGGTCCATCAGCACCCTCCAAGCCGAACTCGCCCAGCGCGGCCTCACCACCGTACCGACCCCAAAGTTCGCGGAAAAGCCCATCGAGCACCGCCATGTCCACTCGATGCTGACTAACCCGTTCTACACCGGGGTGACTGTCTTCCGCGGCGCCGAATACCCGGGCGACCATGAGCCACTCGTCGATCGGGAGACCTTCCAGACCGTCCAGACGATCCTGAAGTCAAAGATCAATGGGGAACGTACCATCGAGCATGACCACTACCTGAAGTCGACGCTCTTCTGTGGGCAGTGCGGGTACCGCATGATCGTCCAGAACGTCACTAACCGCCATGGCGAGACCTACACCTACTACTCCTGCGGCGGGCGTCACTCCAAGCGCACCGACTGCAAACTCCGCTCGATCCAGGTCGAGCACGCCGAAGACCTCATCCAAGACCTCTACGACCGGATGGCCCTCCAGCCCGACTTCCGCCGCGACCTCGAAGCCATCCTCCGACGGGCCCTGAAAGAACTTCGCCGAGACACCGACGAAGAACGGGAACAGCTGGAATCCACCAAGCAGGGAATCGAACGCCGCCAGCGCAAGCTCCTCGAAGCCCACTACAACGACGCCATCCCCATCGACATGCTCCGCACCGAGCAGGCCAGCCTCAACAGCGAACTCGCCAACGTCACCCGCAGGATCGACGCCCTCGTCGCCGACCTCACCGAAGCCGACCACCTCATCAGCATCGCACTCGAGATCGCTGAACGGTGCGCCAGCGTCAACAGCAGGGCACCCGACCACATCCGCCGGATCCTCAACCAGCTCCTCTTCGAGAAGCTCCTCGTTGTCACTAACGACGACGGCACCCACCACATCGAAGCCGTCACCAACGCGCCCTTCGACATCATCTTCAGCGCCAGCACCCGCGCCCTCGTCGCCGAAGTCCGCGAGGCCCTCGCAACCATCCCCGAAACAAGCAAAGAGCCCGTCGAAACCGACGAGCTCTCGCTTGATGTACTACCTCATGCCGCATTTACTCGAGCCAAGGGTTCGAGTAAGAGCATCATGGTGGAGGTAAGGGGATTCGAACCCCTGACCTTCTGCATGCCATGCAGACGCGCTACCAACTGCGCCATACCCCCATATTCACT